>Ga0163144_10001441_pt1 | contig 56233 bp, 55 predicted proteins | sample OliLak19BULKMAT1_FD_123175 | JGI IMG/M metagenome (GOLD analysis project Ga0163144, IMG submission 123175) | Freshwater microbial mat bacterial communities from Lake Vanda, McMurdo Dry Valleys, Antarctica - Oligotrophic Lake LV.19.BULKMAT1 | ecosystem: Environmental > Aquatic > Freshwater >... | reverse complement strand
GGAACGTGTCGGCGGCAGCGAGGATGATCGAGCGGCCCTCGCCGACGTAACGCGCAGCGAGCTTTCCGATGGTCGTCGTCTTGCCGGTCCCGTTGACGCCCACGACCAGGACCACGGCCGGGCCGCCGCCGGCCGGCGGTCTCGGCGTCCAGGCGAGGTCTCGACTGACGAGGAGCGCGGCGAGTTCGGCCCGGATCGCCGCTTCCGCGCCGCCGCTGTCGCGACGCTTGCGGGCGCGCTCCACCAGGTCGATGGCCAGGGCGGCTCCGACGTCGCCGGCGATCAGGATCTCTTCGACGTCGTCCCAGTGCGGGTCGTCGCCCCCGAGGAGACCACGCAACTGCGACATGAACCCTGTCCGGGTCCGTTCCAGGCCTTCGTCCAGCGTGTGGGCGGGCGCGACCGCGAGGAATGCGGTCGGATCGAACGGGGCGAAGGCCGGGGGTTCGGGGGCATGGATCGCGCTCGGCGCGTCGGGTGTCGGGGCCAGCATATCGGGCGGCAAGGTCGACTCATCGGGTGCCGATCCGGTCGCGGTCGGCTCATCGGTCGGCGCGGGGGGCTCGGCCAGATCATCCGCCGGAGGCTGCTCTTGGCGGCGGCGCCAGAACGGCATCAGCCGGCCGAGGCGAGCGGGCGCCCGCGGTCCGCTGCGAGGGCCTGGGCCTCGTCGAGGCGAAGGCTGATGACCCGCGAAACGGAGTCGGTGCCGACCGTCACGCCGTAGAGCGCGTCGGCCGCCTCGATCGTGCCCCGGTTATGGGTGATGACGATGAACTGGGTCTGGTGGGCAAGGCTGCGCAGCGCTTCAGTGAACCTGCCGATATTCGCCTCGTCGAGGGCGGCGTCCACTTCGTCGAGCACGCAGAACGGCACTGGTCGGACCTCGAGCATCGCGAACAGCAGGGCGACCGCGGTCAGCGCCCGCTCACCGCCCGACAGCATCGCGAGCGCCTGCGCCTTCTTGCCCGGTGGTCGCGCGACGATCTCGATCCCGGTCGCGCCGAGGTCCGACGGGTCGGTCAGGGACAGTCGAGCGAAGCCGCCGCCGAAGAGCTGCTCGAAGCGCCGCTCGAACGCCGTCTCCAGAGCGGCGAATGTGGTCCGGAACTGGTCGGCGATCAACCTCTCCAGTTCAGCGATCAGTTCACGCGTCCTGGTGATCGCCGCGCGCAGGTCGGCGCCCTGGGTCTCGAGGGTCTCCAGGCGAAGCTTCAGTTCCGCGTATTCCTCGACGGCATACGGATTGGCGGCCCCAAGCTCGTGGTAGCGCCGCCGCAACTGAGCGAGTCGACCTGACGCGGGCGGCGCTGCAGCGGGAGCCTCCGCGGTCCAGCGCTCGGCAAGGATCGCAAGTCCGGCCTCGAGGGCGACCGTCTCGTCCGCCGGGATGGTGTCATCGACCTGGTCGACATCGTCGGCCGTCGTTCCGAGCGGGGTCGTTCCGAGCGGGGTCGTCGAGACGCCCAGACTGGCAAGCCCGAGCTCGCCCAGTCCGGCGAGCTCCACGAGCACGCCCTCGCGCAACGACTCCAGGCCCAGGCGCGCCTCCAACTCGGCGTGGTCCCCATCGCGGAGCCGGTCATCCGCTGATCGCAGCCGATCGCGCGCCGCGGAGGCCGCCTGCTCGGCATCGGCGAGGCGAGATCGATCGGTCGTGTCGGCAGCGTGCAGCGCGCGCAACGCCTGCCGCGCGGACTCCTCCACCGAGGTGGCGGAGGCGACCTCGGCACGCGATCGGTCGCGGTCCATCGTCAGCTGGGTCGCTCGTGTGGAGACGACCATGTTCTCGCGCTCAGCTCGGGCGATCCGCTCCTCGGCCATGACGGCGGACGCCTCTGCCCGAGCGCGCCCATGCTCCGCGTCCCGGCGCACCGCGTCGTGGTTCGCGAGCCGAGCGGCGAGCCGGTCACGCCGTTCGCGCAGCTCGGCCGCCCGGGACTCCCACGTCGCCAGCGCGGAACGTTCACCGCCGGACGAGGCGGCGAGGTCGCCCGGCTCCGCCGCGTCGCCCGGCTCCGCCGGATCGCCCTGGTCTGCCGGGTCGTTCGTGGAGGACGTCGCGGCCGTCGACATCACCTGGTCGCGCAGCCTCGCTACATCAGCATCGAGTCGTGCACGTTGCGCTTCGTGCCAGGCGGATTCCCGCGCGATCGCCTCCGACTCCCGGGAAGCGGCGCGTTCCTCGTCCTCGGCTCGTCGTCGTTCTCCGGCCAGACGGGCTTCGTCGGCGCGCCGTTCGTCCAGGGCCGCCCTGGCGGCCCTGGCGGCCGCATCGGTCGCCCGGGCGGCCAGCTGGAGTGTGGCCAATTCGTCGGTCGCGTTCTGAAGGTCGCTGGTGAGGCGCTGGTGTTCCGCGCGTCGTTCCAGGACCGACTCAGCCGATCCCAACGTGACGCTGACATCGTCAACGACGGCCGAACCGTCGCGCGGGATGGCCAGCCAGCCAGGAGGGAGGTGCGGCTGGATCGTGAGAGCCGACGCCAGATCGGGAAGCCAGACGGCGCGAGTCAGCAAGCGCTTGACGCCGCCGGTGGCATCTCGCCGCACGGCGTCGCCCAAGGGCCCTCCACCCGCTGCAGCCACCTCTTCGAGCAACGAGCGATCCGCAGCCGTCGTGCCGACCGTCTCGCCGGACAGGCGCTCTTCGATGATCAGGCGGCCGCGCTCCACGGCGAGACCGGCGATGCTGGCACCCGCGACGAGATACGCTCGGACCCGGTCGGCCAGGGCCGCCTCCACGGCCGATCGAAGCCCCGGGTCCACGACCAGGTCCTCGTCCAGGCGCCGGCCACCGACCTTGCGGGCGGCTCGGGCGATCGGCCGTCGCTCCTCGTCATCCAGGCGCTCCGTCAGCGCGTCCAGGCGCCCGCCCAAGGCGGCGCTGGTCGCCGACGCTGCCGCGGCTCGGTCGGCGGCGGCCGCTCGGTCCGCTTCTGCCACCTCCAGCAGCGCACGGGCGGCCTCCCGTTCCGCCTGGACCCGTGCCTCTTCCGCGATCACCGCCTGTGCGGCGGAGCGTGCCAGGGCCAGTCGGTCGGCGATGGAGGACCGACGCTGCTCCACGAGATCTGCGGCAGCTGCTTCTTCCGCCCCTCGACGCTCGGCCTCGGCCAGTCGCCGACGGGCGGTCTCCGCTTCGGCGTGCCGCGCGGCTTCAGCTCTCCTCAGCGCGGCAAGCTCCTCGCCGCGGGCCCGGGACGCGTTGCGCAACGTCGCGAGCTCGGCCAGCGCATCCGCGAGGTCTCGGTCCGCCTCCGTGACGGCAGCCTCCAGGTCCAGGTCGCGGGCGGGAACCGGAGCCGCCATCGACCGCCGCTGGCTGGACGCCTCGGTCTCGGCGACGGCATTCTCATCGGCCAGGCGCTGGCGGTCCCGCTCGATCGCGTCGAGGTCGGATGCCAGCCGACCTTCGCGCAGCTGCAACGCGGTAAGGGCCGCCCGGGCCGCCTCGTGGGTCTCGCGCCGTGCCTGTTCCGCGACCGCCCGTTCCGCGAGGTCGCTCGCGAGTGACTGCGCCGCGGCCTCCGCAACGTCGAGGTCCGCCATCGCCCGCTCTGCGTCGACCTGGGCCCGCTCACGTCGCATCCGCGTCTCCGTCAGCCGGGCGGCCGCCTCGTGCCAGCGCGCGTGGGTGGAGGCCAGCAGCGCGGCGGCGAGCTCGTCGCCGATGCTGGAACGTGTCGTCTGCTGGTCCGCCTGGGCAGCCAGGCGTCGCGCCTGCGGACGGAGCTCGGCCAGGATGTCGTCGACCCGGGCGAGGTTCGTCTCCGACTCCGTCAACTGTTCCTGCGCCTTGCGGCGGCGGCGTTCGTGGCGCCGCACGCCGGCGACTTCCTCGAACAGCGGCCGACGTTCCTCCGGGCGGAGCGCCAGGGCCTGGTCCACCATCCCCTGACCGATGAACAGGAAGGCGTTGTCGGCGAGGTGCGCCCCATCCAGCAGGTCGACGAGGTCTCGCAGGCGGATGCGCTGCTTGTTCAGGAGGTATTCGTTCTCGCCACTGCGGAACAGCCGGCGACCCAGTTCCAGCACCTGGAAGTCGACCGGCAACAGCCCGTCCGCGTTGTCGAGCACCAGGGTGACATCGGCCATGCCCTGTGCGGAGCGCTTCTCCGAGCCGGCCCAGATGACGTCCTCCGCCTTGCGCGACCGGAGGGCCCGGCCCTGCTCACCGAGTGCCCAGCGGAGGGCGTCGGCCAGATTGCTCTTCCCGGAGCCGTTGGGGCCGACGACCGCGCTGATGCCGCCGCCGAACTCGACGTTGGTTCGCTCGGCGAACGACTTGAAGCCATGCAACCGAAGCGCCAGGAGGCGCGGCGACGCAGCCCACGGGTTCGGGTCATCGCTCATGCGCGGGTCATGCTCTGGTCATGCTCTGGTCATGCGCGGGTCATGCTCTGGTCATGCGCGGGTAAGGCGCGGATCATGCCTGGTTCTCGACCGCGTCGCCGGTCGACCGACGGATCGCCCGGATGCGCTCGATGGCCTCGGCCGCGGCGGCGGTCTCTGCCACCCTTCGCGAGGGACCTTCGCCGACACCGAAGACCGCGCCATCCAGCCAGACTTCGATCCTGAACGACCTCTCGTGGTCAGGGCCGGTGGCGTCCACGAGCCGGTACTCAGGCCGAATGCCGGTCCGTCGCTGGGTGTACTCCTGGAGTCGGCTCTTGGGGCTCTTGAGGGACACGACGGGGACCTCGCGGGTCAGCTCCGGCCCGGCGATCCCGATCAGCCAGTCGCGCACCCACTCGAAGCCAAGATCAAGGTACAGGGCGCCGGCCAATGCCTCGAACGACGAAGCCAACAACGACGGACGGCGTCGACCGCTTCGTTGCGACTCCCCCTCACCAAGGAAGACGGCCGCCCCGAGATCGATGCGCGCGGCCAGGCGGGCGAGGCCGACCGTGGAGACGATCGCCGCGCGACGGGCGGACAAGGCACCCTCGTTGTCGTGGGGATGCCGGAGGTAGAGCGCCTCGGAGATCGACAGGTTCACGACCGCGTCGCCGAGGAACTCCAACCGTTCATTGTGGCCGGCCGCCGCATCGGGATGCTCGTGCAGCCAGCTCGTGTGGACGAGTGCCTGCTCCAGCAGATCGAGGTCGCGGACGGGGAGTCCGAGACGCTCCGCGACGGCTTGCCCCGGACGCACCGCGGCCGTTGCCGGGACGGTGCTAAGAGGCCCGCTCGTCGATATAGTCGACCGCGTCCTGGACGGTGCGGATCCTCTCCGCGTCCTCGTCCGAGATCTCCGTCCCGAACTCCTCCTCCAGGCTCATGATCAACTCGACAAGGTCGAGCGAGTCAGCGTTGAGGTCGTCGACGAACGACGCCTCCGGCTTGACCTCATCCTCGTCGGCGCCGAGCTGCTCGACGACGATCTTCTTGAGCCGGTCGTATGTTGTGGCCACGGACTCCCTCCTCGGAGATGGGTGGGGCGATGCGCCCGAGCACGCCATTCATCAGGCGTCGGATCGGGTCTCCACTGTAGGTGCGTGCCAACTCGACCCATTCGGCGATGGCCACCCGGGCCGGCGTGGCGGAGTGTAGCACCTCGCCGATGGCCGTTCTGAGCAATGCCCGGTCCATCTTGGCAAGGCCGGTCACGGGATATTGCGGTGCCAGTCGGGTGATGGTCGCGTCGATCTCGTCGCGGTGGGCGACGACCGCGGTGACGAGTTCGCGAGCGAGCGCGGCCGCGGTCTCGTCGCGCTCCGATTCGGCGAGGTGGCGTTCCAGGATCGCCCCCGCCGTCCGCTGGCCGAAGTCGGCCTCGAACACCGCGGCGAGGGCGAGTCGGCGTCCGGTCCGCCGTCCTCGCTGCCGGTCAGCCTCCAACGCCATCGACGATGACCGTCACGGCCCCAAGGTCCAGGCCCAGAAGGCGCTCCACGGTCGCCGCCACCGCTGTCCGCACCTGCGCGGCCAGCGGCCCGAGCGACTGGCCTGGCCGGGCCACGATCCGTAGACGGACGAGGACCCGGTCGTCGTGGACGCGGACGCTGACGGCGGGGCCGGCGAGCCAGCCTCGCCAGGCGGGGCCCCCATAGCCCACCCGAACGACGCCCGGTACCTCGAACGCGGCCAACCGCACGAGCTGGGCGATGACCCCGCGGCTGACGGTGAGTTCCAGGCCGTTCATGTCGCCACCTCCAGGGGAGCCGCCGTGCCGGCGTCCGCCGCCGACGGATCCGCGTAGCGCGCGTCTGCGGCGAGCGCCGCTGCGATCAGTTCCGGGACCCGCGCGCGAGCCGTCGTCGCCGCGACCTCGCAGGCGTACTCGATCATCCGCCGATTGGCCCGACCGTGGGTGATGACCACGCTGCCCTTGACCCCGAGCAGAGGCGATCCACCGGCTTTCTCGTAATCGAAGACCTCGCGGATCCGGGCGATCCCGGGCCGCATCAGCAGGTACGCCAGCCGACCCCGGAGCGAGCCGCGGAACTCATCACGCCACAGATCGAAGATGAACGTGGACAGCCCTTCGAAGAACTTGATGACCACGTTCCCGGCCACGGCATCCGTGACCACGACATCCGCCGCATGCCTGGTCAGGTCCTTGCCCTCGATGTTGCCGATGAAGCGCATGGACGTCGCGTCCAGGAGCTCCGTGGCGCGCTGGATCCGGGCATCGCCCTTGCCACGCTCCTCGCCGATGGACAGGAGGGCCACCCGGGGCGAGGCAACCCCCAGCACCTGCTCCGCGAAGATCGCACCCATCCGGGCGAACTGGACCAGATTCTCCGGCGTGGAATCCGGGTTCGCGCCGATGTCGATGAGGACCATGGGACCCGACGCCGTGATCATCTGGACGGCGAGGCCTGGTCGGTCGACCCCGGGCAAGCGTCCCAGGCGCAGGACCGCGGCCGCCATGCCGGCTCCCGTGTGCCCGGCGGTCACGACGGCATCCGCCTGGCCGCGCTTGACGAGGTCCGTGGCCACGAGGATCGACGAATCCTTCTTCTCCCGGAGGGCGAGCGCGGGATGCTCGTCCATCCGGACCACGGAACCCGCGTGGACGATCCGTACATTCGATGGGAGGGTTCCGGCCAGGCTGCGCACGGTCGACTCGTCCCCGACCAGGATCAGCTCATCACCCGGATGAGCGCGGGCGTAGGCCAGGACGCCCGGGACGATCTCCGTCGGCCCGTGGTCACCGCCCATCACGTCGAAGGCAACGCGGACGCCGCTGGGCGACAGCGCCGTCGCGACGGGCCGCGGCTCCGTCACCGCGTCAGCGCGTGGTCGTCGGTTCGGTGCTGCCCCCGGTCGGCTTGAGCTCCACCGCCTGGCGGCCCTGGTACCAGCCGCAGCTGGGGCAGACGTGATGCGGCAGAGTCATCTCGTGGCAGTGCGAACACTCCACGAGGTGCGGCAGCTCGATCGCGAGATGCGAGCGTCGCTCGCCCTGGCGAGCATGCGAGACGCGTCGCTTGGGTACACCCATGGATCCTGGGCTCCTTCGTGTCGTTCGAGGTCGAGCGGTCGCCGGAGGGCGCCGGGAAGTGGTGGCCGCGGGGCCACATCGACGGCCGAGTCTACCGTGAAACCCTCGCGGCTGTCGCCTTGCTCAGTCGTCCACTGCCGCCCGGAAGGCCCGGAGCGCCTCCAGGCGCGGGTCGATGTCATCCGTCGGGTGGTCGTGGAGACCCTCATCGAGGTCCTCTCCGCAAACCGTGCACAGACCGGGGCAATCGGGGCGATCCAGCGGGGCGATGGGTTCTGCCAGGGCGATGGCGTCGCGAATGGACGGCTCAAGGTCCAGTTCGTGATGATCGGATAGCCGGAGAGCCTCGGGCTCGAGGTCCGTCGGCAGGCGACGGCCCGTGGTGAGGTCCAGCGTCGGCAGGTACTCCTCCCGAAACCGGATCTCGACGGGTGTCGTCAGCGGTCGCAGGCAGCGGCTGCAGACCCCGACCAGGGCCGTCGTCATGGCGACGTCGGCGAGGATCCTTCGGTTCTCGTGGACCAGGCGGATACGGCCGGCGATCGGCTCGGCCAGGACGAGGTCGTCCGGGAGGTCGATCGAGCCGCCGTCGATCTGGAGCGTCCGTTCCGAGCCGACCTCGTCTGCCAGCAGCCCGGCCACATTCACCAGGAATTGACCGACGGGCGCTCCCGCGGTCATGCGCGACCGATCACGATCGGACAGGCGCCGCGGCCTTCTCCCGCTCGTCCTGCCATCCGTCTTCCTGGTCGGATGGGCCTTCGCCGCCGTCTGCGCCACTGGTGGACAGCGCCACGCGACGCTCGTCCAGCAGCGCGATCCCGTTCTGGATGCTCTGCAGGGTCTTGCTGACATCGCCTTCGAGGCCGTCCAGCACGCTTACGGCGTATTCGTCGGCACCGGCCCGGATGCGGTCCGCGTCAGCGTACGCCTCGGCGATGATCCGTCGGCTCTCGGCGTCCGCTGCCTGGGTCAGGCCTCGCTCATCGATCAGGAAGGCGGCCTGCTCCTGCGCTCGCCCGACGACCCGCTCCGCCTCTTCCTGGGCCTTCTCCATGATCCGCTCGCCCTCGGCGTTGATGCGCTTGGCGGCGCGGACCTCCTCCGGCACGGCGACGCGCAGCTCGTCGATGAGGCCGAGCGCGGCGTTCTGGTCGAGGATGACGTTGGTCGTGAGCGGCAGCTTCTTGCCGTTAGCGATCAGCGATTCCAGACGCTCGACGAGGAAGATGATGTCGATGGTTCGGGCCCTCCTGCTCGGGCGGTGCTGCCGCGGGCGTGTTGCGACGAACGATGCGCGCCGGACCCGGCGATTATGGCACGGGTCGGACGACCCTAGCGCTGGGCGAGTGCGTCCGTGAGCGCCTCCATCGCCGCGGCCGGGACCATGGACGAGACATCGCCGCCAAAGGTCGCGATCTCCTTGACCAGGCTGGAACTGACGTAGCCGTTGGCGACCGAGGTCATGAAGAAGACCGTATCGACCTCCGGCGCGAGGACCCGATTGTTGTGGGCCAACTGCATCTCCGACTCGAAGTCGCTGATGGCCCGCAGACCGCGCACGATGGCGCTCGCCCCCTGTGCCCGGCAGAAGTCGATGGTCAGACCCTGGAACGACGTGACATCGATGCGGTCGGGCGGCGAGCCTGTCTCGACCAGCGCCGCGCGGATGATCCGAATCCGTTCGTCGACGCCCAGGAGCGACGTCTTCCGCGGGTTGGCGAGGACGCCGATGATGACCCGGTCGAAGACGTTCATCGCGCGCTCGACGATATCGAGGTGTCCGTTCGTGATGGGGTCGAACGAGCCTGGATAGACCGCGATGCTCATTCGCCCTCCGTCGTCGATACCGCATCGATGCGGCGATAGAACGTCAGCGTCGTCTCGCCGAAGCGACGCTCGCGTTCGGATGCTAACAGCCCGACTGTCGCAGGCGGCACCTCGCGCCAGAAGTGCTTGGCGACGACCCGGCCGCGCGGCGCGAGGCGCGGGCCGACGGCTACCAGGGCGGCCTCCAGGAGCGCCGACTCCTCGTACGGCGGATCCACGAGCACAAGGTCCCAGGGCAGCTCCCCGGCACGTGCCGGGTGACGAAGCCAGGCGAGCACCTCCTCTCGGACCACCGACACCCGGTCCGGACCACCCAGGTGGGTACGGGCGACATTGGCCGCGATGACCCGGGCGGCACGGAAGTCACGCTCCACGAATGTGGCCTGCGCAGCCCCTCTTGACAGCGCCTCGATACCGCCCGCGCCACTCCCTGCGAACAGGTCCAGGAACCGGGCTCCCGGCAGGTCCGGTTCCAGGACGGCGAAAAGGGTCTGCTTTACCCGATCGCCGAGCGGTCGAGTGCCAGGTCCAGGCGCCTCCAGGCGGATGCTCCGGGCCGTGCCCGCGATGACCCGACCGGCGTCAGCCACGCTCGTCGCCCGTCGGGCTCGGGCTCGGCCGGCGCGGATCATGCGGACCCCTGTCGGCGTGCGCCCGGCGCATGGCGGTCATCGGGCCTGTCGCCGGTCGACGGCGGGTCGGGCTCGGGCTCGGCCGGCGCGGATCATGCGGACCCCTGTCGGCGTGCGCCCGGCGCATGGCGGTCATCGGGCCGGTCGCCGGTCGACGGCGGAACGGCTCGTGTGCGTGCCACGCACGTGGACAGGGGTGACGGGCGCACGCGAGGGCAGCTCGGGCGCGGAACGGCGACCTTCACGATCCCGATGCCGGTTCCGCCGCCACCAGGTGGCGGAGCCACCCGGAGCGCAGTTCCACGGCCAGGGCCGCGAGTTCCGGGCGCGCCGCGACGTCCAGCTCGCCATCGGGATCCAGCAGGGCCTCGGCCTGCTCCCGTGCACGGACGGCCAGCGCCTGGTGATCGGGCCGGGTCAGCGAGGCGACCCGCAACCCGGGCAGGCCGCTCTGGACGAAGCCCAGGACATCACCCTCTCGGCGAAGAGCGAAGTCACGTTCGGCCAGCTCGAACCCATCCTGCAGCTCGACGATAGCGGCCATCCGGGCACGGGCCGTCTCGTCGGTCGCGTCGGACACCAGGACACAGTAGGACTCGACCGTCCCGCGACCCACTCGGCCGCGCAGCTGGTGGAGCTGGGCCAGCCCGAACCGGTCGGCGCCCTGGATGATCATCATCGTCGCCTCCGGCACGTCGACGCCGACCTCCACGACCGTCGTGCCGACCAGGACATCCAGGTCCCCGTCGCGAAACCGGCGCATCTCGGCATCGCGGTCGGTGGGTTTCATCCGGCCGTGAACGAGGCCGACCCGGACCGGCGCCAACGCCAGAGTCAGGCGGCGTGCTTCCGACTCGGCCGCCACGGCACCCGATCCGGTCGCATCGTCGGCGCCGGCGGTCTCCTCGATCAGCGGCACGACGACGAATGTCCGATGCCCCTTCGCCGCCTCCTCGCGGACCTTGGCCCACGTCCGCTCCAGATCCTCGGGACGGCGGATGCCGGTCCGGATGGGGACCCGTCCGGACGGCGGCGTTCGAAGGTCGGACACGTCGAGGTCCGCGTAGAGCACCTGGCCGAGCGTCCGCGGGATGGGCGTGGCCGTCATCAGGAGTACATGCGGGGCTGCGCCACCGGCCTTGGCCTCCAGCTGGCCCCGCTGTTCCACTCCAAAGCGGTGCTGCTCGTCGATGATCACGAGGCCCAGGCGCTGGAACGCGACCGCGTCCTGGAGCAGCGCATGGGTCCCGACCACGACCGACGCCTGGCCGGACGCGATCGCCTCCAGGGCCCGGCCACGGTCGGCCGCCTTCAGTGACCCGGCGAGGATCAGGACGTCCACGCCGAGGTCGGCCAGGAGTGCGCCGACCGTCTCCAGATGCTGTCGCGCGAGCAGATCGGTCGGGGCGAGGAGGGCGCCCTGGAAGCCGGCCTTCGCTGCGGCGGCAAGCGCATAGGCGGCCACGGCGGTCTTGCCCGACCCGACGTCACCCTGGAGCAGTCTGAGCATGGGCGTGGGCCGGCTCAGGTCGTCCCGGATGTGGTCCATGGCCGCGCCCTGATCGCCAGTCAGCTCGACGTCATGGCCAAGTTTTCGCCCGATCGCCTCACGCAGCGCGGACCGGATCGCCTGATCCGTTCCTTCATCAAGCTCGATCGACGGTGCCTGATCACGGCCGCGCGCCCGCCGTCGGCCGACCATCCCGAGCTGGAGGGCGAGGAGTTCGTCGAAGGCGAGCCGGCGGAGCGCGGCATCGCGATCATCGAACGATGTCGGGTAGTGGGCCGCTTCCAGGGCCGGGGCGATGCCTTCCAGTTCCACGGCACGACGCAAGCTCTCCGGCAGGTACTCCGTATAGGCGTGACCGGCCGCGTCGAGAGCCTCGCGCATCGCGACCCGCAGGCGCGCCGCGGTCAACCCGGCCGTCAACCCGTAGACCGGCACGATCCGGCCGGCCATCAGGACCTGACCGTCAGAACCGACGGACTGGAACTCCGGGTTGTCGATGGTCAGGTCGCGCCCGAAGCGCTTCAGCCGGCCGGACACCACGATCTCGTCGCCGGCATGGAGTCGGCGCTCGATGTAGCGCCGACCGAACCAGGTGGCCTTGACGCTCCCGGTGTCGTCCTCCAGTCGGGCCACCGTTCGCTGCACGCGCCGACGCCACGATGACTCGACATGGATGTCCGCGATCCGGACCAGCGCCGAGACGACGGTGCCGTCCTCTTCCTGCGCGAGGTCACCGACCTTGTGCATCTCGCGCAGGTCGTCGTAGCGGCGCGGAAGGTGAAACAGCAGGTCGCGGACGTCGTACCAGCCGAGCTTCACGCCGGCACGACGGAGCGTGGGTCCGGCGGTCAGCCCGGCCTGGTGCAGCGGTGTCCGGAGCAGCTCGACCGGATCCGCCGGTGGCGGTGGCGGTGGCGCGGTCGCGGTCGCCCGTACGGTCGCCGGTTTCGCCATGGACCGACCTATTCAGCCGAGATGAGGTACCGGTAGAACGGCTGCCCGCCGTGGCGCACTTCCACCTCGATGCCCGGGATGACGCTGCCGATCCGGCGGGCGATCGCTTCCGTCTCGGTGAGATCGCCGTCGTCCCCGTAGAAGATGGTGACCAGCTCGTAGCCCGGCGTCAGGGCGGTCATCGCGGCCAGGACGCAGCGTTCGCGGTCGCCGTCCACCGCGACCAGGCCGTCGTCCGGATCGAGTGCGATGGTCTGGCCCTTCTTGACCTTCCTGCCGCCGATGGTCGCGTCGCGGACCGCCTCGGTCACGGCGACCGTCTGGATCCCGCGGCCGGCATCGGTCATCGGGGCGACGTTGGCAAGGGCGTCGAGATTGGGATCCAGAGCCAGGAGTGCCGCGAACCCCTCCGCCGCGTTCCTCGTCGGGACGACAACGACAGTGCGGTCGCTCATCTCGGCCACCTGGCGCGCTGCCAGGACGACGTTCGGGTTGTTGGGGAGGAGCAGGACCTCCCGAGCCGGGACGGACTCGACGGCGGCCAGGAGTTCGCCCGTGCTGGGATTCGCCGATTGCCCGCCCCGAACGACCGCCGCCACCCCGAAGTCCCGGAAGATCGCAGCGAGGCCGTCGCCCGCCGTGACGGCGATGACGGCCAACCCGGGAAGGTCCCTGGCCGGCCCGCCCCCATTACTCCCGCTCCCATCGCGCTGCGCGACGCTCGTTTCCGCCGGCTCCGGTACGGCCGCCCCGGTGAATTCGGCGGCTCGCGTTTCGCGCACGTCCCGTGCCTGGTTGTCCAGGTTCTCCACCGTGATCCGGCTCAGGTCGCCGAGCCCAAGGCCATAGCCGATGATCAGGTCTGGTCGCTCGTTGTGGACGTGGACCTTGAGGGCCCGGCCGTCGCCGGCCACGAGGACAGACTCACCGATCGTCTCGAGGTGGTCGCGTATGGCGTCGACGTCGAGGGGTTCATGGCCGACGGCACGCAGCAGGAACATCGTCTCGTAGCCGAATCCTTCGTCGGCATGGGCGACCAGCGTGCTGACTTTGGGCCGCGTCGCGGTTCGCTCGCGCGCGACGCCGACTGGCGTCCGGCCGGTCAGGTGCAGCAGCGCGCCCTGGAACAATCGGTACAGCCCCTGCCCGCCGGAGTCGACCACGCCCGCCTCGCGCAGGACGGCCAGCAGGCTGGGCGTTCTGGCGACCGACTTCTCGGCGGCGTCGAGGGTCGCGGTCAGGACTGCTTCGATGTCGTTGTTGCGTTCGGCGGCGACCACGGCCGCCGCAGCCGACTCCCTGATGACGGTCAGGATCGTGCCCTCGACGGGCTTTGCGACGGCGCCGTAGGCCGACTTCGCTCCCTGGCTCAGGGCATGGGCGAGGTCCAGACCGTTGAACCGTCGCTTGCCGCCGAGGCCCTCCGCCATGCCTCGAAAGATCTGGCTGGTGATGACCCCGGAATTGCCGCGAGCACCCATGAGGGCACCAAAGCTGATGGCCGCCGCGATCCGATCGGCGGGCTGGCCGGCCACGGCCTCCGCCTCGTGCAGGGCGGCCTTGACCGTCGCGAGCATGTTGGAGCCGGTATCGCCATCGGGCACGGGATAGACGTTGAGGCTGTTGACCTCGTCAACATGCGCCTCCAGGTTGGCAACGGCCGCGCGAACAGCGGCGAGGAGCCCCTCGCCATCACACGCCCGACGGGTCATCTAGGCGACGTCCGTGCCGCTGTCCGCCAGATCGCGACTCCGGATCTCCGTCGGCCGCCCAAGCGGAACCTCGGGTACCACGCCCCCCGGGTGCACGCGCAAGCCGTCGACATGGATGAGCAATCGGCTGATCTCCCGATCGAGCGCGCGACGGATCGCGTACCGGACGGCCGAGTCGACCTGGCGCGCCACTTCCGCCACCGGCACGCCCATGGCGACCATCACATCCAGTTCGATCTCGATGCCATCATCGAGCCTGACGGCGAGCCCCGGCTCGCGCAGTCCGAGGCGGGCCAGGATCCGGCTGAAGGACCCGCCGGCGAACCCCGTGACGCCGTACGATCCCAGCGTCGCGGTCCGGACGATGTCGTGGAGGGCGCGGCCGGTCACGAGCGAACGGACTGGTGTCGGGCGGAAGGCCACGCGAACGGATCCTCGTAACGGATGGGCGCCCTTGAGGGAACGTGCCAGACTGCGTGCTATCATACCGCCCCGCTCGGGCCGACCCGCCCGGGCCTTCCACCCGACCCCATCTCGAGGATCCCCATGGCCCGTTCCTGCGCGATCTGCGGCAAGGCTTCGATGGGCGGATTCAACCCGCAGTCGTCGGGCATGAACCGCGTCCGAGCCCACCGCCGCATGCAGCCCAATCTGCAGCCCCTGGTCATCGAGCAGAAGGGTGCGCGGACGAAGGCGCTGGTCTGCACTCGCTGCCGACGGACCCTGCTCAAAGCCACCAGGTAAGCGTTGCGGCGCACGCTCTCAAGCACGCCCTCGCCAGATCCTCACCAGACCGGTCGTCGTCCAGGCGGCCGGTCCTTCATGTCCGGGCGATCTATCGGGCATCCGGATCGAGCAGGGCGAGCCGCCAGGTATCCGCTTCGCCAAGCAGATCGTCCCGGCGGGTCGCGTGGCGTGCCAGCACGTCCGACTCGACCGTCGCCGGCACCAGCAGGTCGTAGTCGCGAACGCCGTCCGGGTTCATCTGGCCATCGCCGCGGAGCATCACCACCGGGATCCCGCTCGCTTCGATCTCCACGCTGAGTTGCTTTGCCAGATGCTTGGGCAGCCCGGCGATCCGGACCATCCTGTCGCGCGGGATGGGCGGGACGCCGTCGTTCATGCCGTACTGGTATCCCTCGTCGGCCAGCGCGCGGATGAGACGGACCTCGCGACCCATGTCGCGGCCGCGGACGAACAACGCCGAGCCGACGACGAAGACATCGACACCCTGGGCTCCGGCCGGTTCCGCCGTCTCACGGTTGATCCCGCCATCGACATGGATCTCCCCGCCATATGCCTTGTGGCGTAGCAATCGGCGCGCACCGGCCGCCTTGGCCTCCAGGACGTCGCCCATGAACGACTGCCCGCCGAAGCCTGGCTCCACGGTCATGATCATCACGATGTCCAGGAGTGCGGCGAAGGGTTCCAGGGCGGAAAGCGGCGTACCGGGTCGAAGCGCCAATCCGGCCGCCCGGCCGGCCGCCTTGATCGCGCGGAGGGTCGGCTCGATCGGTTCGTCGATCTCGGCATGGATCGTGATCGAATCGCAGCCCGCGTCCAGATACCCATCGATGTAGCGGCCGGGCTCACTGATCATCAGGTGGGCATCGAATGGCAACTCGACGCGCCGGCGCAGTGCCTTGATGGTCCTCGGCCCAAAGGTCAGATTCGGGACGAAGTGGGCATCCATGACGTCAAGGTGGATTCGGTCCGCGCCGGCGGCCTGCACGCGCCGGACGGCGTTGGCGAGGTTGCCGAGGTCTGCATCAAGGATGCTCGCAGCGATGCGGGCTCGCCCGGTCCCCACCGGCCTACGCGTCCATCGAGCTGAGCACGCCCGGCGGCACGGGTTCCTCGCTCCGGTCGCCGCGCAGGGCCGCGGCGCTGGCCATGACCAGCCGTTCGCGTCGACGAGCGACGGCCGGAGCTGGTGGTTCACCGGCCCGTTCTGCAGCCAGCTGGCCGCATGCAGCACCCACCTCCTGGCCGCGATTGCGCCGGATCGTCGTCCCGATCCCGGCATCTCGAAGGGTTGTCGCGAAGGCCTCGATGACAGGCATGGGGCTGGCTTGCCAGGGCGTGTGGGCGACCGGGTTCATGGGGATGAGGTTGACGTGCGCGTGATCGCCGCGCAACAGGTCGACCAACGCGTCGGCGTCCGCCGGGGTGTCGTTCACACCGCCGATCATCGTGTATTCGTAGCTGATCCGACGTCCCGTCGTCCGGGCATGCTCCCGGGCAGCCGCGACGACCTCCGCGACCGGCCAGCGCCGGTTCAGCGGCACGAGCACGTCGCGCAGTGCATCCCGGGCGGCATGCAGGGAGACAGCCAGGGTGAACTGCGGTCCGAGGGCGGTCAACCGGCGGATGCCGGGCACCACACCGGACGTGGAGACAGTGATGTGTCGGGCGCCCAACCCAAAGCGGGCCGGATCGTTGAGGGCCTCTACCGTGGCCAGGACCCGGTCGAGGTTCAGGAGTGGTTCACCCATGCCCATGAACACGATGTTGGTGAGGCGCTGGTCGTTGGCGGCCAGGCGACGCGCGGCCTGTCGGACCTGGTCCAGGATCTCCGCCGTCGTGAGATCACGCCCATAGCCGAGTTCGCCGGTTGCGCAGAACGGGCAACCCACGGCACAGCCGGCCTGGCTGGAGATGCACAGGGTGTGCCGCTCACGTGATCCGGCCCGCGCGGGGTAGTGCATCAGGACGCTCTCGATGAGCGCTCCGTCATCCAGCCGATGGAGCGACTTCTCCGTGAGACCGCCGTCGGCGATGCGCAGTTCCGTGTCGGCGACCGTGTCGAATCGGAACGCGCCGTCCAGCGCCTCGCGAAGGGCTCCCGGCAGGGTCAGGATCTCCCCTGCCCCGACGACACCGCCGCCGGTCCAGACGGCGTCGGCGATCTGACGGACGCGGTACGCCGGCTGACCCTGTGCCGCGACCCAGGTGGCAAGCTCGTCCGGGGTCAGGCCGGAGATCCCCGGTCGGGTGTCGGTCGTCACGACCCGATGCTAGCGCAGGCGGTCACGAACCCGGCACGACAGGGCTGCCCACGATGGCGGGCCGGCCGCGGAGGAACGCCTCCCAGGGCATGCGCCGGCCGCCCGCCGGCTGGACTTCGATGAGCGACAGGCGTTCCCCATCGCCGACGCCGAGGCCCCGCTCGTCGAAGATGCCCAAGCCGGGGCCGTCCCCAGCCCCAGGGCTCGCCGACCAGATCGTCAGGCGGCCGGTGTCCGTGTCGACGAACGAACCCGGCCACGGTTGGTAGGCCCGTACCTGACGTTCCAGATCGACCGCCGGTCGGGTGGGATCGAGCCGGCCGTCCTCGCGCCGGAGCGGCCGGGTGAGGGTGGCGCCGTCGGTCGGTTGCGGGCGCGCCTCGATGTCTCCGGCGAGCCAAGCCCGCAGGTTCGACTCGAGGAGACGGTCGGCGACGAGAGCCAGGGTCGCCTCCAGCCAGGGGGTCGTCTCGGTACCCTTGAGGACGACCCGCTCCTGGGCGACGAGTGGGCCGGTGTCGAGGCCCGCATCCATGCGCATCAACGAGACCCCAGCCTCGCGGTCGCCGGCGAGGATGGCGGCCGGGATCGGGGTCGCCCCGCGGTGGCGCGGCAGCAGCGACGGGTGCAGGTTCAGGGCTCCGTGGCGCACCTCGAGCAGCGCCGGCGGGACGATCTGCCCGTAGTCGGCCAGCACGAGCAGCTCGGGGTTCAGGGCGATGACCGCCGCGACGGCGTCGGCAGAGCGCAGTCGCTCGGGGCGGAGGATCGTCGCGATCCCGAGCTCTCCGGCGGTGGCGTCGATGACCGTGCTCGTCAGTTGCTGCTTGCGGCCGGCGGCGCGGGGCGGGGCGGTGACGACCCCGACCAGGCGGACGGCGTCGTGGTCGTCGAGGCGCCACAGGCTCTCGCGCCCGAACCCTCCACTCCCCAGGAAGACGGTCCGAACCCGGTGCGTCACGCTAGCGCGCTCGTCGCCTCACGGACCTCGGCGTCGTCCTCGTTGTCCGCCCCGACCGCGAGCAACTCGTCCATCGAGTCGAGGTAGTCGATATAGAGCTTGCCGTCCAGGTGATCCAGCTCATGCTGCAGCGCTCGACCCAGCAGCCCGGAGCCTGCGACCTTGATCTTCTTGCCGTGCCGGTCCTGGGCCACGACCCAGACCTTCTCCCGACGGGTCACGTATGCGACGTAGCCAGGGATGGAGAGGCACCCCTCCAGATCGCGGTCGTCCCCGGTGGAGCGGACGATGCGCGGATTGACGAGCTCGTGGAGCTGGCTCTCCACCTCGATGACGCAGGCCTGCATCGCCTCCCCGAGCTGAGGTGCGGCCAGGCCCACGCCGGGCGCATCGCGCATGGTGTGGGCGAGGTCGTCCAGGAGTTCGTGGAGATACTTGCCGAAGCTATCGACCGGCAGTCCCTTGAGGCGCAGTCGTGGGTCGCCGAGGAGGACGATCGGGCGGACGCTCATGGACGCAGGCGGCGACCCGGTCAGGCGCGCTTGAATGTATCGGCGGCGGCATCGGCCGCATCGGCGGCGGGGTCGGTCGCGACGTCGGCCGCCGCACCGCCGGCATCATGCGCGGCGTCGGCCGCTGCAGCCGCCCCTGTCGCGGGCGCGCCATTGGTCGCGTCGTCCCCGCCGAGCGTCTCGCGCACTTCCGCGGCCCAGGTCCGCGACTTCTCGGCAAGCTTGCCGCTGGCGTCTGCGGTCACCTCGCCCGCTCGGCGGGCCAGCGGTGCGGCCTTGTCGGCGGCGACTGCGGCGATCTCCGCCGCCTTGGCCGAGATCTGGCGGACGGCCGGGCCGGCCCGATCAGCCAGGTCCTCGACCGCGTCACGGATCGAGTCGATGATGTTCGCGGCCGTGGTCGAGCTACCGGATGCGGCGTCCTCCGGACCCTTGGCCGGGTCGCCCTGGGTCCAGCTATAGGTTTCGTCCGCCGGCTCGCCCGGCGTCGTGCCGTGGTCCGTCGTCGGGTCAGGGGTTCGATTCGTCGGGTCGGTCATGTCGAGTCTCCTGGTGGGGGTTGCATGGTCCCACGAACGGCTGGAGGACGTGACGTATCATCGGTCCGAGCGGTGGCGGCACGATGCCGTCCCGGTGACGCGGAGGACGACCATGAGCCAGGCCTGGACACTTGCGGAGCTCGCCCCGGAGCAGCTCGCGCTGGTCGACGAAGCGGAGCGAACCCTGGACACGGACATCGTCATGGTCTACCGGCCGGCTCGATGGGGCACGGTCGATGAGGAGACCATCGCCGCGCAGGGACTGCATCCGGTCGAACTCGATGCGGTCCAGCTCGAGTGCCTGCTCGGCCTCGAGAAGATGGTCGGCGGGGTCGTCGTCGCCTACCGTCGCGACCTGGACTGACCACTCGCCGCTCAGAGCAGCGAATCCGGATCCACGTCGACCGACCAGGGCGGGCCCGGATCCGGACCCAGGACCGCCAGCGGGTCCGTACCGCGGAGTACGAGGTGATAGCGCCAGCGGTCGTTGCGGCGCGCGATGTAAGCGGGTGCAGGTCCCGCGATTTCAACCTTGATGCCCAGCGTGTTCGCGCGGTCGCGGAGGCGGGCGGCCAGCGCGTCGCCCTCCCGCTCTGCGGCCTCGCGTTCCGGCAGCGCGACGGTCAGCTTGATGAGCTGCCCGAACGGCGGTGAGCCGAACCGCCTGCGCAGGTCCAGTTCCGCGGCATAGAACATCTCTGCCTGCCCCTGGGCGACGGCCTGGATCGCGGCGTGGTCCGGCTGGTAGGTCTGCAGGATCGCCCGGCCCGGTCGCGTGCCCCGGCCGGCCCGGCCGATCGCCTGGCTCAGCAGCTGATACGTGCGTTCGGCGGCGCGCTCGTCCGGAAGGTTGAGTGCGATGTCGGATGACACGACACCGACGAGCGTCACGGACGGGACATCAAGGCCCTTGGCGACGAGACTCGTGCCGACCAGCACGTCCGTTTCGCCGGCCGCGAACGCATCGATGACCCGCGCCGCCGCGCCGCGCCGCTCGGCGATATCCCGGTCCAGGCGGGCCACCCGCAGGTCCGGGTGCGCGGCGCGAACCTCCCGTTCCACCCGTTCCGTGCCACCTCCCAGGTAGCGGATCCGTGGCGAGGCGCAGTTCGGGCAGCGCGTGGCGAGCGGCATCGCGCGGCCGCAGTGATGGCAGCGCAGCGTGGTCCCGGCCTGGTGGTAGACGAGCGGCCGTTCGCAATCGGGGCAGGCCTGCACGTGCCCGCAGTCGCGGCACAGCACCACGGATGCCGTACCTCGCCGATTGAGGACCAGGATGGCCTGCTCCCCTGCCCTGACGTCCAGCTCTTCCAGGGCGGCGTCCAGCGCGCGGGAGATCGTGCCGCGATGGCCGTCGGCGAGCTCCGCCCGCATGTCGACGACGTCCACACTCGGCACCTGCCCGACCGGCCGGTTGGGCAGGATCACGCGGCCGTAGCTGCCGTCAAGTGCCCGACCATACGATTCCACGGACGGCGTGGCGGAGCCGAGGATGAGCGCGGCCCCGGCAAGGTCGGCCAAGCGGATCGCCGCATCGCGCGCCTGGATGCGCGGCGTCCGGTCGCTCTTGTAGGCGGGATCGTGCTCCTCGTCGACGATGACCACGCCGATCTCCGCGAGGGGCGAACCCACGGCGAGGCGCGTCCCGACCACGATGTCCACGTCCCCGCCTCGGATCCGCCGCCACTCGTCCGCTCGTTCGCCATCACCAAGGCCGGAGTGGACGAGAGCGACCCTGGCGTCGAGGTCCGCCCGCAGGCGATCGACCAGGGGCAGGGCGAGTGCGATCTCCGGGACCAGGACGAGGGCCGGACGGCCGGACTCCAGCGACGCGGCGATGGCCTCCACGTAGATCGCTGTCTTGCCGCCCCCGGTGATCCCGTCCAGGAGGAGTGGACGTGGATCGCGCGCTTCGATGGCGCGGACGATCCTGTTCACGGCGTCTGCCTGGGCGACGGTGAGCTCGCTCGCCGCCGGTCGGCCGCCGCGACGACCAGCGGGTCTCGCCGCCAGGGGCCGCCGAGGACGCTCGCGGACATCGCTCTCCGCAAGACCGCGTCGGATGAGCCCGGCCAAGGCGGACGAGCCATGCCGAACGGCGAGTTCGGGACCGGCGACCGCAGCCGCCGGCGCGGCTGCGAGCTCCGCGAGGGCCGCTACCTGCCGTGGCCCCAGCGGTCGGCCGGGAAGACGCTCACCGCGCCCGATCGCGTCCGCGGCCGACTGCCCGCTGGCCGTGATGCGGATCCAGCGTTCATAGCGCGGCCCGGCCGACGCGCCAAGGAGCGTCCAGTCCAGGGTCACCAGGCCGGTGGCCGCCAGGGATCGGAGGCGACGGAGGAGGCCCGCTCGACCCTCCGGCGCGGCCAGGTCACGGGCCGGTCGTGGGCCGGTCGCAAGTTGCTCGAGCAGGTCGCGGTCCACGGGGTCGCGGGCCACGGGGTCGCGGGCGTCGGCGTCAACCCCGGTCCCGGGCGCCACCTCCGCAACGAGCTCCAGTCGCTCCAGCAATCCTGGCGGAAGCATGGAACGCACGACCAGCGCCGGTGGGGCGAGGTAGTGCGCGGAGATCCAGCGAACCAGCGCCAGGGTCAGTGGCGGCAGGAGCGGCCCGTCGGCGCGGATTCGATCGACGATCGGCTTGGCCGTCGCATCGGGGACCGTGGTTGCCTCCCCCAGAACCACGCCGAGGGCCTGCCGTCGCCCGAATTCGACGAGGACGGCCTCTCCGGCGACCAGGTCGGCCAGGGGCGTCGGCACCCGGTACGTGTACGGCCGGGAGCCGCCGGCACCGGCCGCATCGACGGCCACCTCCACCAGGCGTTGGCCGGTCGACGGGGCTGGCGGCTCGGAGGGCTCGCCGGGCCTGGCGGCCCGGCCCGGCCCGTCGATCAGGTCCAGCCCAAGGGTCACGGCCGCTCCCTACACGCGGACGCGACGGTCCGCATGCCGCCGCCGCTCCTCGGCGATGATCCGGTCGATCAGTTCGGCGGTTCGTTCCACCTGCCCGGTCTCATTGACGACCACATGATCGTAGTCGTCCTGCCGGGCCAGTTCGACCGCGGCGTTGCGCTGGCGGAGTTCCAGCTCGTCGGCCGTTTCGGTCGCGCGCGCGCGCAGTCGCGTAAAGAGTGTCTCCAGGGTCGGCGGGACGACGAAGATCAAGACCGCCTCCGAGACCTGCTCCTTGACCACCTGGGCACCCTGGACATCGATCTTGAGGATGGCGTGTCGGCCGGTGGTCACGGCTTTCCGGACCTGGTCCCGGGGAGAGCCGTACCAGTTGCCGTGGACTTCGTTCGCCTCCAGGAGCTGACGGGCCGCGCGCAGGCGCAGGAAGTCGTCACGGGTCAGGAACTGGTAGTCGACGCCGTCCACCTCGCCCGGGCGCGGCGAGCGAGTCGTGCAGGTCACGACGTACCGGAACTCCGGGTCGTGGGAACGCTCGCGGAGGGCATCGATGATGGTGTCCTTGCCGACCCCGGACGGGCCGGAGATGATCACCAGCATCGCCCCGGGCAGGCCGTCGATGACGCCATCCGGTCGTCCCGGGTCCTGCGCGACGTCGATCTGGTCCTCCGCCGCTCGGGACGCGTTCGGGTCGCTCACCGGGCGTGTTCGGCGCTGCGTAATCGCACCAGGGCGCCCTCGAGATCCGGCGGCAGTTCCGCCGTGGCCCGGATCAGGTGGCCGTCACTCGGGGCCGCAAGCTCGAGTCGCCAGGCGTGCAGGAAGAGCCGGTCCAGGCCGTCCGGCCCCCGCCTCGAGGTTCCGGTGCCGTAAACCGGATCGCCGGCCACCGGGTGCCCGATCGCATCCAGGTGCACACGGATCTGGTGGGTCCGCCCGGTCACGAGGTCAAGTTCCAGGAGGGTCCAGCCGACGAACCGCTCCCGGACCCGATAGCCGGTGGTCGAGGCGCGTCCGTCAGGGACCACGGCCATCCGCGTCCGGTGCTTCGGATCTCGGCCGATGGGCGCCTCGATCCGCCCGACTGCCGCCGAGACACTTCCGAGCACCAGGGCGAGGTACGTCTTGCGGACCCGTCGTGCCTTGAGCTGGGCCATCAGCGAGGTCTGGGCGCCATCATGCTTGGCGACCATCAGGAGGCCGCTCGTATCTCGATCCAGGCGGTGGACGATGCCTGGCCGGGCTACGCCCGCGATCCCCCCGTACTCGGCCCCGCCGGCGCGTGCCAGCAGCGCGTTGACCAGGGTGTCACCGTCGTGGTGGCCGGCGGACGGATGCACGACCAGGCCGGATGGCTTGTCCACGATCAACAGGTCATCGTCCTCGTAGACGATGGTCAGGGCGATGTCCGGGGCCGGGGCCAGATCCATGACGACAGGCTCCGGTACATCCAGGCGCAGCACGGTACCAGGGGTCACGATCGTATTCGCCCGGAGCGCCACGCCATCCGCGGTGAGGCGCCCATCGGAGATCAGTTTCTGGACATGGCTCCTGGATAGTCCCGTGGCATCCGCGACGAAGCGGTCCACCCGGCCGGCCCGCCCATCCGGCACGCGGACGGTTCGGATGCCCGCAGCGACGACGCCCTCAGACATCGACCACCTCAGGGCGCGGGTCCGCATCCGTCGCCGACGGCGCGGGCGGCGCCGACCGCTCCGACCGCGCCGACCGCGCCGACCGCATCGGCAGCAGGGCCGCCAGGATCAGCAGGAGGATCGCCCCGGTGATCGCCGAATCGGCGACGTTGAACGTGTAGAAGCGCAGGTCGCCGATGCCGATGTCCACCCAGTCGATGACGTAGCCCAGCCGGAACCGGTCCAGCATGTTGCCGATCGCGCCGCCCAGCAGCAGGCCCAGGGACAGCGACATCAGGGCGCTCCGACCGGAGCTGCCGTGATACCAGACGATCAGGCCCACCACGCCGATGGAGACCAGGCCGAAGAGCAGCGCCTGGTCCTTGAACAGCCCGAACAACGCGCCGCTGTTCTGGGAGTGCGTGATCCGCAAAAGGTCGCCGCTGACCGACAGGCGCTCGCCCGGCTCCAGCAACGCCACGAGCCAGGCCTTCGTCACCTGGTCCACGAGGACGACGGCAGCCGCCAACCCGAGGAAGAGGAACCAGCGCGGACGGCCCTGCGCCGCCGCCGGGCTGCGGCCCGGCGCCGCCGTCGGGCTTGTCACGCGATCCGCCGGATGGCGATGGCGATCCGGCCACCATCGACGTCCACGGAACTGCTCGGGGACCCGTCCGGCGGCGTCCCGTCCTGGAGCGTCGCCAGGGTGTCGGCAAGGACGACGGTGAGATGGGGTCGGGCGAGTTCGGGGAGCCCGTCGAGCCAGAGGTCGATGCGGTCGTCAAGCTCCAGGCCGGTCACTCGGCGCAGGTCCTGGACGGCTCGGGCGAGTTCGCGAGCATCTCCCTCCGCACGCAGATCCGCGGTCAGCGCCGTGTCCAGGACCAGGACGAGGCCGTCATCCTCGGCGACGGCGGTCCCGGGGCGTGGAGTCGCCTGGATCTCCACCTCGTCCGCCGCCAGGCGTTGATCCGCGATCGTCACGGATCCATCGTCGTGGAACGTCACCCGTCCATCGCGGGCGGCCGCCATCACCGCCGGAATGGCCGCCCCCAGGCGCTTGCCGACTCTTGGCAGAAGGACCTTGACCCGACGATCCACGAGGTCCGAGCCGCTGGCGATCGGCTCCACCATCTTCACGTTGATCTCGTCGGCCACGATCTGCAGCAACTCTTCGTCCAGCGCACTCCCCCGGTCGGGCACCGCGAACCAGGCGTGCGCGAGGGGCTGGCGCGTCTTCAGCCGATTGGCACTGCGCAGGGTGCGAGCGAGATCGACGGTCCGTTGGGCAACGCTCATGACGCCCTCCAGCGTCTCGTCGCGATAGCCGGCGAGATCCGCCGACGGCCAGGGCGTCAGGTGGACGCTGTCCGGCGCCGCCGCATCCATGGTCGTGACCAGATTCGCGTAGATCGCGTCCGACAGGAACGGCATGATCGGCGCCAGCATCCGACTGGCGGCGACGAGTGACTCGTGCAAGGTCGCGAAGGCCGCCGCCCGATCGGCCGTGTCGTCGGCGCGCGAGAAGCGCCGGCGCGACAGGCGCAGATACCAGGTGGAGAGTCCATCCAGGAAGGACGACAGCGCCCGCGTGGCGCCGACCGCGTCGACATCGCGCAAGCGCTCCTCCACGACCGTGGCCGTGCCCGCGGCACGCGACAGGATCCAGCGGTCCAGGGCGCCTCGCTCGGCGACCGGCGGAGCCGAGCCCGAGGTCTTGCCGTCGGCGGGCTCCCAGCCGGCCAGTCGGGCGTAGGTCACGAAGAACGCGTAGACGTTCCACAGCACGAGGAGTTCACGTCGGGCCTCGTCGGCGGCGTGCCAGCCAAACGCGATGTTGTCCTCCGGCCGCGCCTTGGCGAACATCCAGCGCATGACGTCGACACCCATCCGTTCGGCGGCCTCGTCGAAGTCGATGGCGTTGCCCCAGCTCTTGTGCATCTGCCGGCCATCCTCGGCGAAGACCAGCGCGTAACCGAAGATGGTCGTGAACGGCGGTTCGCGTCGGAGCACGGTCGACATGGCGAGCATGGAGTAGAACCAGTTTCGGAACTGGCCCGGGAAGCTCTCCGTGATGAAGTCCGCCGGGAACCACTCCCGCCAGTAGTCGGGGTCCTCGCGAAGATGGAGCGTGGAGAACGGCACGATCCCGGCGTCCAGCCAGGGGTTGCCGACGTCCCTGATCCGCTCCACGGGCGCGCCACATGACGGACAGGCGATGCGCACTTCGTCCACCCAGGGACGGTGCGGCGTATGGCCTTCGAAACGATCCCAGCCCTCGACGGCCCGGCGCTGGAGTTCGTCACGCCCGCCGATCACGTCCACGGTCCCGCACTCGGAACAGTCGTAGATGGGCAGCGCGAGCCCCCAGTAGCGCTTCTTGCTGATCATCCAGTCGCCCATATTCAGGAGCCAATCGAGCTCCCGATCGTGGCCGAACTCCGGGATCCAGCGGATCTGATCGACGACGTCCATGATCTGGTACCGAAGGCTCGCGTCGACCTGTTCCGGCGTCAGGTCCGCTCGGGGCTGGTCGTACACCGGGCCCATGCTGATGTACCACTCATCCACGAGGCGGAAGATGAGCGGCGTGCTGCACCGCCAGCAATGCGGATAGCGGTGATGGATGGTCTCCAGGCGGTAGAACCGGCCCTCCGCCTTGAGGTGCTCGATGATCGGGTCCGCCACGTCCCGGACGTCCCGCCCGCTCAACGAACCAAAGCCCTCCAACACGATCCCGGATTCGTCCAGGGGCGCGATGACCGGCAGGTCCAGTCCCTTGCCAAGCTGGAAGTCCTCCGCGCCGCAACCCGGGGCGATGTGCACGATGCCGGTGCCCTCGTCCTCGCCGACCTCGTCCCAGGACACGACCCGGTGCTCATACCCGGTCGGTCGAAAGGCGGCGCGCACGGCAGGCAACTGATCGAACGGGCCCTCGTAGGTCCAGCCCACCAGGTCCGCGCCGGCGACCTCGTCCTCCACCGTGAACGGGCCGTGAAGTGCCGTCTTGATGGTGCCCTTGGCGAGCCACAGGAGGTCGCCGCCCTGGCGAACCTTGACGTACCGCAGCCTGGCCCCCACCGCGGCCGCGACGTTGGAGGTCAGCGTCCATGGCGTGGTCGTCCAGACCAGGAGTGCTTCACCTGGGCGATCAGTCAGCGGAAGGCGGACGGTCAGCCCCGGGTCGTCCTTGTCCTGGTACCCCTCATTGACCTCCGTCTGGGAAAGGCCGGTTCCGCACCGGGCGCACCACGGCATGGTGTCATGACCCTTGATCAGCCAGCCACGCCGATGGCACTCGGCAAGGAACCCCCAGATGAGGTCGTTGTTCTCGTTGCTGAAGGTGAAGTAGCTTCCGCCGACGTCGGGCATGCCCAGGCGGCCCACCAGCATCTCGACGTTGTCCGTGACCGGGCCGTCCGGTCCTGCGATCGTCGTGACCGCCGCCGGGTCCGTCGCCAGCAGATCGTGCAGCCGACGCAACTCATCCGGGTCGTTCCAGTCCATCCACATGCCAAGGCGGATCGACTGCTCTGTCTGGCGTGCCGCGTAGGTCAGGACCCGCTGCTTGCACAGGGTCACGAACCGGTCGATGCCGTAGGCCTCGATGTCGTGCTTGTTCGTGAACCCGAGGTCACGCTCCACGTTGACCTCCACCCAAAGGCCCTGGCAATCGAACCCGTTCTGATAGCGCTGGTCCTCGCCGAGCATGGCGTGGAACCGCTGGTACAGGTCCTTGTACGTCCGGCCCCACGCGTGATGCACGCCCATCGGGTTGTTGGCGGTGATCGGACCGTCCAGGAAACTCCAATGCGGGCCACCCGCGTTCTGGGCGCGGAGTCGGGCGAACGTCTGACGGTCCCGCCACGTCGCGAGCAGCTCGTGTTCCTGGGCGATGAAGTCGGGCTTGCTGGTAACGGGTCGGAACATGCGTCTCCGGGCACGAGGTCGGGCGGCGGCGGTCGGGCGGCGTCGGTCGTGCGGGGCCGTCTCAGCCCAGTGACCGCTCCGGCAGGTCCCGAGTATCCTACCCGCGATGCAAGGACCGAATGCGCGAGCACGCGCGCGCTCGCCATTCGCCGCCGCGTTCCTGTCCCTTGTCTTCCCGGGCCTTGGGCACGCCTACGCGGGCGCGACAAACCGGGCGCTCGGCTTCGCGGCCGCGCCGATCCTGCTCATCGCCCTGCTGGCCGGGGTCGTGCAGCGCATGGACCGGGTGGACCTCATCGGCCTGGTGTTCAACCCCTTCCTGCTGAATTCGATCTTCGTGGTCAACATCATCCTGCTGCTCTACCGACTGGTGGCGATCATCGACGCCTACCGGGTAACGGTCTGGATGAACGCGGCGCAAGCCGGCGGTGACGGACGTCTCGGCAACGCCCGACTATCCCGCGCCCCCGCATCGATCGCGGGTCTCCTGGCCATCCTCCTGGTCATGGCCGGCAGCCACGTCGTGGTCGCCCGCTACGACATGCTCGCGCTCGATGCCCTGACCAGCGGCTGCATCTTCGTCGGCGACGACGTCGAGGCGACGTGCGAGGGGCAGGGCGGCGCTCCTGACGCCGGAACGACCGGCTCGCCGGAGGCCGAACCCAGTGCAGTCGGCTCCGCGCTGCCCCCATCCGAGATCCCGCCATGGGACGGCAGGGAGCGGCTGAACATCCTGCTTCTCGGCGCGGACAAGCAGGGTGGCGGGCATCGCACGGACACGCTGATCACCGTTTCGATCGATCCGATCACCAGAAAGGTCGCGATGTTCAGCTTGCCGCGGGACACCAGGAACGTGCCCATCCCGCCGGGCCCGGCGCGATCCGCCTGGGGGAGCGTCTTCAGCGAGAAGATCAACGCCTTCTTCCTTCGCAATCGGGATCGCGCGGACCTCTGGTCGGGGACGGATGCCACCCGCGGCTACAACGGTCTGAAGTCCGTCCTCGGTGAGCTGTACGGGCTGGATATCAAGTACTTCGTGGAGGTGGACTTCGACGGGTTCAAGGCGGTCGTCGATGCCGTCGGTGGCGTGACCGTCAATGTCCAGCTCCCGATCGTTGACGATACCTACCCGGCGGACATCGCCCGCAATCTGCGCCTGTACATCCCGAGCGGGATCCAGCATATGAACGGCACGCAGGCGCTGCGCTATGCCCGCTCACGCAACACCTCCTCCGACTTCGACCGAGGCGCCCGCCAGCAGCGGATCCTCCTGTCCATGCGCGAGCAGGTGGACCCGCAGACACTCATCCCTCGCCTGCCGGAGCTCGTGAATGCGCTCAAGCTGGCGGTCAAGACGGATATCCCGCTGGGCCAGCTGCCCAACCTGCTCGGCCTGGCGACCGAGGTCGACACCAAGGACATCCGGTCCTACGTCTTCTCGCCACCGCTCTACCAGGAGGAGATCCCGACCGGATACTGGACCCTGCCGTATCCGGACCGGATCCGCGCCGCCGTGCGCGACGCGTTCGCGGTCGATCCGGAGCTGGCGGCCCGCCGGGAGGTGCTGGCCGGTGAGGGTGCCACGGTCTGGGTCATCAACGGAACGAATGCGACCAACCGCGGGAGTCGCCTGGCCGGGTACCTGGAGAACGACGGGCTGCAGGCTTCAGCGCCGCGAGTCCAGACGGCGGGAGCCGTGCCGGCAGATACGAAGATCGTCGTTTACAACGGGGCGCAGACCGGCCTCACGGCGACGATCGACTACCTGGAATCCCGGTTCGCGGTCAAGGTCACGACCGCGATCGACCCGGCCATCCGAGCTGACGTGATCATCACCATCGGGCGGAACACGCCGGACCTGGGCCCGCCGCCCTCCTCCTGAGCCGTCGCGCTACGGGCGATGTCGTCCAGCGCCGTGCCCGCGGGGCGATTCCTATTCGATCGGGGTCAGCCAGTGCTGATACTCGGGTAGTCGCCCGCGCACGGCCTCGAAGTAGCGATCGCGAACCAGCCGGGCGATCGGCCCGATCTCGCCCGAGCCGACCTTGCGGTGGTCTACTTCGATGACCGGCGCGACCTGGACACCCGTGCCGCACACGAAGACCTCATCGGCGACGTACAGCTCGCTGCGGTCGATGGAGCGCTCCAGGACCGGGATGCCCTCGTTGGCCATGATCTCCATGAGCCCTTTGCGGGTCACGCCCTCCAGCAGGTCGTCGCTCACCGGCGGAGTGATGGCGACGCCGTCGCGGACCATGTAGATGTTCGCCGCGGACGACTCGTTGACGTGCCCGTTGGCGGTCAGCACGACGGCTTCGTCGTAGCCGTTCAGTTCCGCCTCCGACTTCTGGAAGGCCATGTTCACGTAGCCGCCCACGATCTTGGCCCGAGCCGGCAGGGCCTCATCCGCGTTCCGCCGCCAGGACGAGGTCATCAGCCGGACGCCCTTGTCCGTGTCGATGTAGTTCCCGAACGGCAGGGCGATGATGTACAGTTCGTGGTCCAGGTCGTGGAGCCGGACACCGATCGCCCGGGTCGACTTGTAGAACGACGGCCGGATGTACGCATCCTCGCGGAAGCCGTTGCGCCGGACCGTCTCGACGATGAGGCCAGTCAGCTCATCCACGCTCGGGACCGGCTCCATGAGCAGGATCCGACATGACTGGCGGATGCGTTCCACGTGGTCACGGATCTTCAGGCCGTAGAGACGCCCCTGCTCCTCGTTCCAGTACGCCCGGATCCCCTCGAACGTCGCGGTGCCGTACATGAAGGCGTGGGTCATGATGCTGACCTTGGCGTCCCGCATCGGGACGAACTCACCCTCGAAGTAGCAGACCAGATCGTCCAGGTCATTGGGCTTTGGGGCGTGGTGGCCGGTTGGAGCGGACGCCTGGTCGGGCTGTTCGGTGATCATCGGTCGCGGCTCCTGCGAGGTTCCGACGCGGCGCAAAGGACTGTCGGCACGCTCGTATGCGGTCGGCCAAGTATACCCCGGGCCTTGGGCCCAACCAGCGCCAGCGCGAGGCCTACCCGGCGACGCCGGTGATCACGGCGACGACGAACGACAGATAGGCGAGGTAGAAGACCCCGCCGACGAGCAGGTTCCGACCGCGCAGACGGCCACTGCGGGCCATCGGTATGAAGATGAAGGCGGACGAGGCGAAGGCGATGCCGGCAGAAGCGAAGGCGGTGTAGCTGCCTGTCGTGGCCTGCCAGGCGGCCGGCGCGAGGACGAGTGCGACGACCGTCGGTATCGTCGCCTGGAAGACCATCGCGCCCGTGATGTTGCCCATCGCCAGGGTGTCCTTGCCCGCCCGGATCCAGATGACCGAGTTGAACTTCTCCGGCAATTCGGTCGCGATCGGCGCGATCACCAGGGCCAGCAGGACTTCGTCGACATCCAGGCTCTGGGCGATCACCTCCACGGCGTTCACGAATGCGATCGCCCCCACGATGATCAGGCCGAGGGCGACGATCACCTGGAGGTTCACGACGCGAAGTCGGGGCACGGCCTGGTCGAGTCGGCGGGCGCGGGCGTCCAGTCGATGGAAGCGCAAGGGGGCGAGATCGGACGCGGCGACATCGGGATCCGCCTCGAAATGGCCCTTCACGTACCAGGCGTAGATACCCAGGAGCACCAGGGCGACGATCCATTTCAGCCAAACCGGTTCCAGGGGCAGGAAGGCAGCGCCGATGGCGATCCCGTAGGCGATCACGAAGTAGCGCATGTCGTGGCCCAGGGCGTGGGTGTCCACCTGCATGGTGTCGCCCGTGCTGCGACGCCTGGCCATGACCAGGACCGCCGTGCCGGTCACGAACATGGCCAGCGTCGAGAGCATGAACGGAGCGCCCAGGATGGCCCCGACGCCGATCTGCTCGGAGGCCTTGCCCGTCGCGAAGACGATGGCGATGATCGGGATCATGGTCTCCGGCAGAGCCGTCCCGACCGCAGCCAGGACCGACCCGACCGCGCCCTCAGCGAGCTCCAGCTTACGACCGAACCACTCGATGCCGTTGGTGAACAGTTCGGCGCCGGCGAGGATGACGAGGAACGCAAGGGCGAGGACCAGGATCTCCACGCCGTCGTTCAGGACCCGGTGATAAGGGTGGCGACGACACCGGTGGCGATGACCGCCAGGATGGCGACCGAGATGGCGACCATCCGCCATTCGGCATTCCGAGCGTACGTGAACGCGGCCGCCATCACACGGATGATCGGCGTGGCGATGACGGCGACGAGGCCCAGCCAGAGCAGCCCCTCCGGCCGCAGCGCTTTCATCGCCGCGATCACGCCTGCCAGATCGAGGGCCGGCGGGACATCAAGGGGGCCGGTCCCGGTGGCGATCATCGAGGCCACCCCGAGCACGAGCAGGCCCACCGCGACGTAGGTCACCCGGATCAGCAGGCGACCGATCGTGCGTTCGTCGGCGGCGCGTCGCGCGGCGGCCCGCGCCGGCAGGCCCATATCCTGGGTCATCCGAGCGCCTTGTCGATCATCTGGATGGCCGTGTAGCCAAGGACGACCACGAACAGCAGCCGGAGAGAGCGCAGCTGGATCCGATGGGCCACTCGCGATCCCGCAGTCGCACCCAGGAACACGCCGATCGCGGTCGGGCCCGCGACGTACGGATCGATGCCGCCGTTGAGGGCGTAGATGACGGCACTCGCGGACGCGGTGATCCCGATCATGAGATTGCTCGTGGCGGTCGCCACCCGCAGCGGTACGCCCATCCCCAGGTGCATGAGCGGGACCTTGATGATCCCCCCACCGATGCCGAGGAGCGCCGACACGATACCGGCACCGAAGGAGCCGACGATCCCGAGGCGCATGCCCCGAACGGGCGGCACCGCATGCGCCGGCAACGACCCCTCGGGACTCGCTGGGAGGATCTCGCCTTCGGGGGCGCCTGTCCTCATGCCGCTTCTGACCATGGTGGCGGACACGTACAGGAGGAGGGCCGCGAACAGCCCCGACAACAGGCGTTCATCCAGCAGGAAGGCGATGGACCCGCCCAGGAGCGCACCGGTCGCGGTGAACAGCTCCAGAGTCATGCCCAGCCGCAGGTTCGCGATGTGTCGTTCCAGGTAGACACCCGCGGCTGCACTGCTGGTCATGATCACGCACACCAGGGACACACCCACCGCCTCACGCAGCGGCAGCCCGAACCCAAGGGTCAGCAGCGGCACGATGAGTACGCCACCGCCGAGACCCAGAAGCGAGCCGAAGGCGCCGGCCGCGGCGCCACCGACGACCATCAGCAGCCCGACGACCACCTCAGCCTCCGGGCCGCCGGAACGGACACGTCGACCGCCCCGGTTGCCTGCTTACGGGCGCAGGTGCTGCGGCGCGTACGGGAGCAGGGCGACGTGGCGGGCCCGCTTGAGGGCCACCGAGAGCTCGCGCTGATGGCCGGCGCAGGTGCCGGTCTTGCGTCGGGGCTCGATCTTGGCCCGCTCCGACAGGAAGCGCCGGAGGCGATTGACCTCTTTGTAGTCGATCTGCGCGGTCTTGTCCGCGCAGAACGTGCAGACCTTGCGGCGTCGACGATCACGGTAGGAATCGTCACGCTTGCGGGAGCGGGGGGCGGGAGGCATGGCAGGTGTTCTCCAGGGATGTCAGAAGGGAAGGTCGTCGAGTTCGGTGTCGTCGGCCGGGCCGCGAGTCGGACGGACCGGGCCACCGGAACCGCCGGAGCCACCGGAACCGCCGGAGCCGGAGCTGCGGTCGGACGGACCAGGACCTCGGTCGGAACCGCCGGGACCACGCTCGAAGTCGCCGCCGCCGGACGAGCCGCCGAACGACCCCTCCTCCCCCTCGCGAACCCGCTTCTCCAGGTTCACGACGGAGTCGGCAGTGATCTCCAGGGCGGTGCGCTTCTGGCCGTCACGTCCGTCGAACTCACGCTTCCGGAAACGCCCCTCGACGAAGACCTTGTTACCCTTGTGAAGCTGTTCGGCCATGCGCTCCGCCCGGTCGCCCCAGACGCTGACGCGGAACCAGTCGGTCTCCTCCAGCCACTCGCCGGTCTGCTGGTTCTTGGTGCTCTGGTTGACCGCGACGTTGAACTGCGTGACCGCCCGATTATTGGGGGTGTAGCGCATCTCCGGGTCCGAACCCAGGTTGCCGATGATCATGACTTTGCACAGCGCCATCGTTCGCCTCGCTCAGTCGATGGCGGCCGGAGCCGCCTCGGTCTCGGACTCGTCGATCCGCTCGGGGACATCGGCGTCGTCGTCCTCATCGTGGAGTGACGGGAGGTCCTCGTCGGCATCGTCGATCCCCTCGGTTCCGTCCTCGCGGCGGCCGAGCTTGATCGGACGCTCGTCACGAGTCACCAGATGGCGGATGACGTCCTCGGAGATCTGTAGAGCATGCTCCAGCTCCACGAGCGCGTCCGGGGGCGAGGTGAACAGGACGATGTGGTATGAGCCTTCGCGGAAGCGATCGATCGGGTAGGCCAGTCGACGGCGGCCCCACGGGGCGACCTTCAGGATCTGCCCGCCAGCGGCCACGATCTGGCGGGTGGTGCGGTCGACGACCGCCTGGCTGCGATCGTCCGGTACGTCCGGGCGGATCACGAGCATGAGTTCGTAACGGCGCATGCGCCTGTCTACTCCTTCCAATGGGGATGCCCCGCTGACGTCGGGCGAGCCGATCGGCACGGAGCGGAAAGGAAACGGACGGCAGTCTAGCACGGGCGCGCCGGTGGTCGGCTCGACCGATGTATCCTCAACGCCACCCCGATCCCGGCAACCTTTCCCGGTCGTCCCCAGCGTCCGACCGCTCATCTCGGAGGCACCTTGCCCGCCAGCACGATCCTCGTCCTGTCATCCGCGAAGATCAGTGGCGAGCCGATCGCGCCGTCCCTGTCGACGGCCGGCTACACCGTCACCGCGACGACCGATCCCGACGCGGCATTCAGCCAGGTCGTGCAGCATCAGCTGGTCATCCTGGACCTTGGCTCCGGCGCCGCGGATGGTGCCAGGAGCGGGATCGACCTGTGCCGGGAGATCCGGGCGACGCCGGCGATGGCCGCTGTGCCGGTCCTGTGCGTGGCCTCCACCGACGACGTCGAGGAACGCATCGGGTTCCTGGAAGCAGGGGCAGACGATGTCATCGCCCGCCCGTTCGATGGTCGTGAACTCGAGGCACGCGTGGAGGCGCTCCTGCTACGCTTCCAGCGCTCGCGGGATCTCGCGCCGGTCATATCCGCCGATGGCCTGACCCTCGCGCACGCGCGCCGAGTCGTCGTGGTCTACAGTCCCAAGGGTGGCGTCGGGACGACCACGATCGCTGTCAACGTCGCCATCGCAGCAGCGCAGCAACGACGCGACAGGGTCGTCCTGGTCGACCTGCACCTCCAGTTCGGTGGCGTGGCGACCCATCTCAACCTGGATCCTAAGCAGACCATCATCGATGCGGTCCGCGATGATGCCGCATTGCGCGAGCCGGAGCTCCTCCGGACCTACGCGATGCGCCACGACAGCGGGCTCCACGTCCTCGCCGCGCCAACCACGCCGGAGGCGGCGGAACAGATCACCCCGGATCATGTCGTGCACATCATCGGGACCCTCCTTGATGGCTACGAGTCAGTCGTCATCGATGCCGGCTCGATGCTGGACGAGCGGGTCCTGAGCGCCTTCGAGGTCGCCGAGACGATCATCCTGCCGGTATATCCGGAGATCGCGGCGCTGAAGGCGGTCCATGGACTTCTCGACTACCTCAACGAGGCGGGCTCGTTCGGGGCCAAGGCGACGTTCGTCCTCAACAACATGTTCGCCCGGGAGATCCTCAAGCCGCGCGACATCGAGGCGGCCCTCGGGACACGCATCTCCATGGACCTCCCGTACGATCCGTTCCTGTATCTCAAGGCCATCAATGAAGGCGTCCCGGTGGTCATCGGCGCCGCGCGGTCCCAGGCTGCCGAACGCCTGACCAAGCTGAGCGCGACAGCCTTCGGTCAGGATGCCTTCTCCGTCCCCGCCCCGGCCCCGGCGCGCAAGGGTGGGTTGTTCGGGATCGGCCGCAAGAACTGATCTGGGCATGCCCCCGAACCGGCGAAGCACCCGTATCGCGTTGAGGGTCGATAGGCGTCCGCAACGTGGAACGACCCCGTTGCGATGCCCGCTGTTCGTGCGAGTCTGTACGTTTCGTCCAACCACACGGACTACGTGGGGGGTTTGGTGCGACCAGTGCTGATCTTGAACCCGCGGGACGACCACGAGTTCGTTGACCGCGCGCGGGCGGCCGCAGCCAGCGGCGTCGGTGACCCGCTGGCGATGGCGGACCTTCTGCGCGCCTGGTATCCGGCCATCGTCGTTCGACCCCGCGAGCTCAGTTCGGAGCCAGACGTCGTCTGGTACGTCTATCGCGATGGCCACTGGATCCCCGCACGATCGGGGCAAGGAGGGTGATCATGTCCGATCTCGAGGACGAGTTGCGCGCCACCACCGACGACATCAAGTCGGACGCGGATGAACTGCGATCCCTGGAACAGGCCAAGGCATCGATTGAACCAGACGACCCGCGCCAGGATGCCCTGGCAGCGCGGGTGGTGGACCTCGTCCAGGAGCTCGCGCCGAAGGCCGCCGCCCAACAGGAGATCGTGGCGGAGGCGTAGCCGCCCCTCCATCGATTGGTACCGGAGCAGGGGTTCGAACCCTGACGCCCTTGCGGGCGGCGGATTTTAAGTCCGCTGCGTCTGCCTGTTCCGCCACTCCGGCCTCGAGACAGCCTAGCCTAGCGAACTCAGCGATGGCGGCTCGGCGGGCCGTTTCGTACACGAAATGTGGAGGCGACGACCGGATTCGAACGGGTGAACAGAGGTTTTGCAGAGCGAGGGATGGCGTGCGCGGGTGGCCGCCGGTGTGCTCGCTGAGCACGAAAGCGGACCGATGGCCAACCTCGGGGGCCTGCTTCGTGCGCCCCTGTTGCTACCGCGGGTTGCTACCCAAACCCGACTACATCAGCTCCGCGAGGAGCGCCTGGCCGCCATCCAGCATGGCTCGAACCTCGGCGTCGCCGTAGGTCGCGTAGTCCCCGTGTGCAGCGGCGTTGCGCAACTCACGCCAGACGTCCACCTGTCGCTGGCGCATGGCGGTGTAGACGCCGGCCTTCGCGAGCGCCAGGTTGACGGCACCGATGCCGGTGCCGGGCACAGCGACACCTTTCGCTGCGGCTGCGGGTTCGAGCCGGCCCTTACTCCCGTGACGGCAGACTTGACATCTGCCGTCAGACAGGCATGATCGTGTCATGAGGCACCGCCGCTCGTTCACCATTCGATTCGAGGATCAGACGACCCATGATCTCCTTGCGCTGCTCGCCGACCGGCTGCACGTGTCCATGAACCGGCTCGCCGAGACGATGATTCGCAACGAGATCGGAGACATGGCGATCACCCTTCAGGAAGACCTGACGCACACGCTCGCCCGACTTGCGGACTACCGGTCGGACTACGAGCGCGACGTGGCGAAGTTCGCCGAAGTTGAGGTCGCGCACGACGACCCGCTGGTCGCGCGAATGGTTGCGCCACGCCCCGACCCCTACGACATCGAGGCGACCTTCGCCGCTGCCGCCGCCAGCCGGCGCTAAACACCGTGCCGATTCCCTGGAACGACGACCCGCTGGGTTACGACACCCAGATCGTCGCCAACATCCGGGGCGTCGGCGCGACCATCGTGGCCGATGCGGGCAAGCGCCTCGAGCCGACCGTTGCGATGGCTCAGGTTTGGCACCGCGAGACGTATAGGGCCGTCCCGCTTCCGGTTTCGTACTACGCGGGCGAGGTCCGTGACACGGATCCCGCGTATCCAGAGCTGATCGGTTACGAGGTCGCCGTCGGTACCGCTCCGGGGCTCCCGTCCGCCAACGTGCCCAGCGCGCTGGTCAGCTTCGAGACAGGCCTCCAGGCGATCATCGGTCGAATGGACGGCATCGTCCCGGTCGGGGGGCGGCCGACAACGGCGGGCCAGCTCTATGCGGTCCTGGAGTGCGCGGCGATCGCGCATGGTGAGTGGGCCAGGATCCACCCGTTCGCCAACGGCAACGGGCGTGTCGCCAGGCTGTGGGTCAACTGGGTTGCCGTGCGATACGGCCTCCCGTTCTTCATGGTGCTCAAGCCAAGACCCGCGAACCTGGTGTACGCGAACGCCGCTCGCGAGTCGATGCGGGGCAATCATCAGCCGATGGCCACCGCGCTCCTGACACTGCTCAGCCAGCACCCCTGACCATCGGGCGCAAGGGACGACCTCAGCTCCGCCTGGTTAGGTGATGGAGTCAAGTGGGCAAGCGCCCAGTTCTCGCCCGAGCGGCCCGAACGATGCAACGGTGAGCCGCTCGGTCCCGCCTCCTTGGCTACGCGATGCGGCAGCCTGGAATAGCGATCCCGGTACCCAGGGGTCGAGGTCCACAGGACGAGTGGAGCGGCAAGACTCTTGACCTGGACGACCTCGACGAGGACACCTTGGTCCCAGACGGCGAGATCTTCCACTCTATCTGGCTGGAGAATGTGCTGAGGTTCCTCAAGCAGTCGCCAGAGCGCGTACAGCGCTTGGCGACGGAACCCGCGATAAGCGGATACCGCCCCCAAGATGCGCCGATCCGGTCTCTCCGGTGTCGGCGCGGTCCGCCTCGGATCGTTCACGGGGGTAGGCGATGATCGCCGCTGAATACGCTTGGAGCTGCGTCTTGCCAGGGGAACCTCCCATGCTGGCCCAGGTTTCTGGTCGCGCAATGCCCGGACTATGGCACCGGCAGTCGCGCGGTGGACCTCTGTAACCCGCACGGCCATTCTGACTCGGAAGCTACGTTCTTCCGACCATTCTGCCGACCAAAGACAAGCCCGCCGATCGCTCAGCGGGCTGTTTCGTGCTCAGGGAGTGGAGGCGACGACCGGATTCGAACCGGTGAATAGAGGTTTTGCAGACCTCCGTGTTGAACCACTTCACCACGTCGCCAGAACAGGTTCGCCGGGCCGGGCCCGGTGGATGGCTGCCCCTCGAGGATTCGAACCTCGGTTCACGGATCCAAAGTCCGCTGTCCTACCGCTAGACGAAGGGGCAGCGGGGCCTTCGAAGGGAGGAATGGAGCGGAAGACGGGACTCGAACCCGCGACCCTCACCTTGGCAAGGTGATGCTCTACCAACTGAGCCACTTCCGCTCGGAGCGCGATGTCCACCTCGTAAGATGGTGCCGAGGGCCAGGATCGAACTGGCGACACCGCGATTTTCAGTCGCGTGCTCTACCGACTGAGCTACCTCGGCCCGATGGCCAACCGAGTTGGCTGCCCGTCGGCGGTCCGCAGGATACCACGACCCCTCGCGCGCGTGCCAGGTACGGCCGGACAGCGTCCACCGTTCGTGGGCTATTCCAGGCCGGACAGCGTGGCGGCCTCCGACGAGCCCAGGGGCGGTTCGCCGGTCAAGGTGCGAAGCCGGTTGATGCGGTCGATGATGGCCGGATGCGTCGACATCAGGCCGGATGAACGCGCCTCCAGCTTCTTGATCGGGTTGGTGAAGTACATGTGCTGGGTGCCGCGGTTGGCCACCTCCAGCACTTCAGGATCGCCGGAGATCTTGGCCAGCGCCCGCTCCAGCCCGTAGGGGTTGCGGGTCAGCTCCACGGCCGACGCGTCCGCCAGGTATTCGCGCTGCCGGCTCACCGCCAGCTGGATGAACCGGCTGATCAGCGGCGCCAGGATGGCCAGCACGATGGCCACCACGAAGATGATGATCTGGGCGCCGCCGCCACCGCTGCCGGAGTCCCGGTCGCGGCTTCCGCGGCCCCCGCCCCAGAACGTGAAGCGCAGGAAGAAATCGGCAAGGATGGCGATGGCGCCGACCATGACCCCCACCACCAGGCTGAACCGGATATCCAGGTTCCGCACGTGGGACAGCTCGTGTCCGATGACGCCCTGCAGCTCCTCACGATCGAGCTTCTCCAACAGGCCGGTCGTGACCGCTATGGACGCGTGCTGCGGATCGCGACCGGTGGCGAAGGCGTTGGGTGCGGTGTCATCGATGAGGTAGACCTTGGGCATCGGGATGTTGGCCGCGATGACCATCTCCTGGACGACATTCAGAAGCTGCGGCGCCTGGCTCGCGTCGACCTCCTTGGCCCCGCTCACGGACAGGACCAGGGCGTCCCCGCGGAAGTACGTTCCGACGCCAGCCAGACCACCCAGTCCGATGGCCGCCCCGGTCGCGACGACGCCGCCGGACGGATCGCCAAAGACGGCCCAGCCGATCGTGAAGCCGAGCAGTCCCAGCAGGACGATGACGAGAGCCGCCATGAGGAACGAGTTCCGCCGATTGGCGGAGACCTGGTCGTAGAAGGATTCCCTGGCCACGGTACCTCCCGCGGTCGGGCCGTCAGCTCAGGCTGAGGTCGACGTTGGGCACGTTCGCGGCCTCCGGCTCGGCGTCGAAGAACTCGCGCTTGGCGAAGCCGAGCGGGCCGGCCAGCAGCATGTTCGGCAACGTCGCGATGGCCGTGTTGTAGTCCAGTACGGTCGCGTTGTAATGCTGGCGGGAGAAGGAGATCTGATTCTCCGTGGTGGTCAGTTGCTCCTGGAGCTCCAGGACATTCTGGTTCGCCTTCAGCTCCGGGTAGTTCTCCACGACCGCGAACAGCGAGCGCAGCGTGCCGGTCAGCATGTTCTCCGCGGCGGCCTGCTGGACCGGCCCCTGGGCGCCCGCGGAGACGGCTGCGGCTCGCGCGTTGGTGACGTCCGTGAGGACCTTCTGCTCGAAGCCCATGTAGCCCTTGACGGCGTTCACGAGGTTCGGGATGAGGTCGTGCCGGCGCTTGAGCTGGACCTCGATCTGGGCGAGTGCCTCGTCGATGCGCAGTCGCTTCTGCACCAGGGAGTTGTAGATGCCGACCACGAAGACGACCAGCAGGACGACGACCGCGATGATGATGATCAGCGGGAGTTCCATACCCCTCCTCCGGTCGGCGCGACGACAGCGGCCGCGCTCGTCGACAGTCTAGCAGCGTGGGGATGACGGGCCTGCGGATGGTGGGCGGTGAGGGACTCGAACCCCCGACATCCTCGGTGTAAACGAGGCGCTCTGACCGACTGAGCTAACCGCCCGGGCAACCCGAGCCTACACCGTGACCGGCACCACGACCGGGCTGACATGTCGATGACCGCCGGATCGGCGGTCATCAGGCGCGAGGTTGGTGCCCAGGCCGGGACTTGAACCCGGATGAGTTGCCTCATACGCCCCTCAAACGTACGCGTATACCAATTCCGCCACCTGGGCCCAGGTGTCGCCGATCAGCGGTCCGGGAGGAATGGTACCGAGGGAGGGACTCGAACCCACACGACCTTGCGGCCACTGGTACCTGAAACCAGCGCGTCTGCCATTCCGCCACCTCGGCACGGACCCACGTTGACCGCTACCGGTCGACGGCGAGGCGCCATGTTAGCACATCCCAAAATCGCTCTGACGGGTCCGCCACCTGGCGGACGATGGGTCCCTCGACCGTGTCGCGGGCCACGACGACCTCGTCGGCGAAGGTGAGTGGCAACACGTATCGGCCGGCCGACAACTGCTTCTGAAGGGCGCTGTAGGCGGCCTTTCGTTCGACGTCCGTGCCGGGCGCTCGGGCCTTCTCGAGAAGCGCGTCCAGCTCCGGACTCTGGAGTCCCGCGACATTCGATCCGCCGGTCAGGGTCTGGCTGGACGCCAACAACGGGTAGAGATCCGGGTCCAGGCCCACCCCGACATCGACCACGGCGACCTGGAAGGTACCGGTCTGCAGGCGGGCGGTCACGAATTCGCCGGGCGGCAAGGGCACGTGCGTCACGGACAGCCCGATGGCGACCCAGTCGGCTGCGATCAATCTCGCGCTCGCGAACAGCCCGGCGTTCACCTCTTCGGTCGGGCTCAGCAGCTCGATGGTCAGGGGCGTCCTGGCCTTGGGCAGATACCAACCATCGTCCTTCTTCACCCATCCGGCCACCTTGAGGACGGCACGGGCTGCCTCGCGGTCGAAGGTCACCGGCGGGTCCGCGGCGGGATCGAACCAGGGCGAACTCGGCGGGATCGGCCCGCTCGCGGTCATGGCGGACGCGGCATAGGCCCCTTTGATGATGGCACCCCGGTCGATCGCGGCGAGGAGCGCGGTCCGGACCTTCGGGTCGGCGAACTCCGGATGGGTCGTCCGGAGGTTGAGCAGCACGGTGGTCAGGGTGGAGCCCGGGTAGCGGAGCAGACGGCTGCCTTTCGTCGCGCCGAGCTCGGCGGCAAGCTCCGGTGCGACGCCCGAGACCGCATCGAGGTCGCCGGCTCGGAAATCGGCCGCGAGCACCTGCGGATCGCTGTACAGGCGCAGCTCGATGCCCGACAGGTACGGGACCGGTCGGTCCGGTCGTCGCGTCTGCGCGGGGGTCGCCAGGGAGTCCGAGCTGCCCGCAGAGGGCCCTGTCACGGGATCCTCGGAGGTGATCCCGGGGGCTGGCACGAGCACCGCGGACACGTCGTCCAGCTCGATGAGGGAAAACGGCCCGGACCCGACCGGCTGGCGCCCGAACGGGTGATCCGGCAGGGCCTCGATCGGGACGTCGCCCAGCAGATGGACCGGCGCGATCGGTTGGGTGAGGGCCTGGAGGAATCCGCCCAGGGGCGTGGCCAGGGTGAACGTCACGATGCTCGGCGACGGGGCCGCGACCGTGACCTCCCGCCACGACGTCGCACCCGGACCCGTGTACGCAGGGTCCTGGAGCGTCCGGATCGTGAACACGACATCGGCCGAGGTGACCGGCTTGCCGTCATGCCAGATCGCATCGTCGCGCAGGACGACCGTCCACGTTCTACCGGTCGCATCGACCGACCAGCTGGCGGCAAGGTCAGGCACGACCGTGGCGCCAGGCCCATCCCGGACGAGCCCGGCAAAGACGAGGGCGACGAGATCTCGATCGACCTGGGTGCGGGCGGTCAAGGGCGAGACGGATACGACCGGTCCCATGACACCTTCGACGTATGGCCGGGCACCGGCCAGGGGCGCGTCTGCCGGATCCTGCGTGACCGGGCCCGGGGGCGTCGTCGCGATCTGGATCGCCGGGACGCCGATGAGTCCCGCGACGATGGCCAGCAGGACGACCAGCGTCCCGACCACGAACGTATCGATCCGAGTCATCGGGGCTCTGTGCTCGGGTCCGCGGGACACCGCCAAGGACCGGACCTCAGACGGGTGCGAACAGGTACGAGGCCATGGAGAAGACGACGAACAGGACCAGCAGGGCGATCGTGAACTGCCACAGTCGGCGTTCCACGCCACGGCGACTGCGATAGACGGCCGAGTCGCCGCCGAACGTGCCGGACAAGCCGGTGCCCCGAGCCTGCAGGAGGATCGCCGCGATGAGCGCGATACTCACGATGATCTGGCCGACGGCCAGGATGGGATTCACGAGTCAGGATCCTCCGTTCGTACGGCGGCCGATGCTATCACAGGGTCAGAGGTGAGGGCCGCAGGCGGCTGCAGCAGCGACCGCCCGGTCATCTCGTCCCAGCGCGGGAGACCGGCGAGCTCAAGGATGGTCGGGGCTACGTCGGCGAGCACGCCGTTCGCGAGCGTTCGGTCGGCCATGGATCGCCCGAGCACGAGGAACGGGACCGGGCTGAGGGAGTGGGCGGTCACGGGGTTGCCGTCGGCGTCGCGCAGGTCATCCGCATTGCCGTGGTCAGCGGTGATGGCCAGGATGGCGCCGGGCCCATCCAGGTCCGCAGCCTCGACGGCCTCCACGGCGGCCACGACCCGCCCGAGGCAGGCGTCGACGGTCGCCAGGGCCTCCAGCGTCGCATCCCACAGGCCGGTGTGACCGACCATGTCCGGGTTGGCGTAGTTGGCCACGATGAAGTCGTAGGTCCCACCCTCGATGGCTGCGACCAGCGCATCGGTGACGCCCGCCGCCGACATCGATGGCTGGAGGTCGTAGGTGGCGACCTTGAGGCTCGGGACGAGGACGCGATCCTCGCCGGGCCAGGGCGCCTCGATGCCACCGTTGAAGAAGTACGTCACGTGGGCGTACTTCTCCGTCTCGGCGATGTGCGCCTGGCGCCACCCGGCCTCGCTCATGGCCTGGGCGAGGGAGCGTGCCGTCTCCGGCGGGAAGGCCACGGTCACCGGCAGTCCGCCCTCGTACTCCGTCATCGTGACCACGAACACGCCTCGCGGTGCGAGCCGGCCACTCGGCGAAGACCGGTCGAAACCCGCGAACGCCGGGCCGTCCGCCAGGGCGTGGGTGAGTTCGCGGGCGCGGTCGGCCCGGAAGTTCGCGTGGATGATCGCCGCGCCGTCGACGATCCCGCCCGCCCAGGGTTCGATGACGGTCGGCACCACGAACTCATCCGTCTCGCCTCGGGCATAGGCGGCTTCGATGGCAGCCATCGCCGACGGAGCACGATGAACGGCTTCAGCGTGGACGATCGCGTCGTAGCCGACCTCCACCCGCTCCCAGCGCTGGTCGCGGTCCATCGCGTAGTAGCGGCCACCGACGCTCGCGATGTGGGCGCCGGCATGCGTCGCCGCGAGCCGCGCCTCGAGGTCCGCCACGTAGCCCAGGGCGGACGACGGCGGGGTATCGCGCCCGTCGAGCAACGCATGGATGGCGACCCGTGGCACGCGCTCCAGGGCCGCGAGTTCCACCAGCCCGACGAGCTGCCGGTCGTTGGCGTGGACGCCACCCGGGCCGATCAGGCTGACGATATGAAGGACCTCGTCTGTCGCGCGTGCCCGCTCACAAGCTGCGAGTAACGCGGTCCGCTTGAAGAATGTCCCGTCGGCGATCGCCGCGTCGATCCGGGGCAGGTCCTGGAGGACGGGCCGACCGGCGCCCAGGTTGAGATGGCCGACCTCCGAGTTGCCCATCTGACCGGGCGGCAGGCCGACGGCATCCTCAGAGGCGCGCAGCACGCTGCGTGGCCAGCGCGACATGAGTTCCCGCCAGACGGGCATGGGTGCGGCCGCGATGGCATCCGCCGCGGGGTCCTTCCCGATCCCGAAACCGTCGAGGATGACGAGGACGATGGGGCGCGGTGGGGTCACCCGGCCAGACCGCGGGCGGCGGCGGTGATGCCAGCCCGGGCGACCATGCCGGACATCTCATCCGGCTTCAACGAGGCCCCGCCGACGAGGGCGCCATCGATGGACGGCTCCGCCAGGAATTCGCCGATGTTGACCGAGGTGACGCTGCCGCCGTACAGGATCGGGACGTCGTTCGCCGCGTCACTCGACCAACCGAGCGTTGTCAGACTGACCCGAATCGCCGCAGCCATGGCGGAGGCGTCGGCGCCCGTCGCGGTGCGCCCCGTCCCGATGGCCCATACCGGCTCGTAGGCGATGACCAGCCCGGCCGAGGTCAGCGAAGCAGGATCCGTGTCGACAAGGGCCCCATGCAGTTGCTCGTCCACGACCTGGGTCGCCCGGCCGGCTGCGCGCTCGTCCAGTTGCTCGCCGACGCACAGGATGGGACGCAGGCCGGCGTCCAGGGCCCGGGCAAGTTTGCGGCCGATCAACGCGTCCGTCTCACCCGCGTCCCGGCGACGTTCGGAGTGGCCCAGGATCACCCAGGAGGCGAGACCCGCCAGCATGGGGGCAGCGACCTCTCCGGTGTAGGCGCCGGCCAGTTCGTGATGGATATTCTGAGCCCCGACGGCGACGCCCGAATCCGTTTCTGCGAGCGCGTCACGGACGGCGGCCAGGCAGACGAAGGGCGGGCAGATGACGACCGTCACGCCGGGCTCGCGAGTCCGCGCCGCGATGATGGTCGCAAGGGCACCGGCATCGGCCGGCGTGGTGTGCATCTTCCAGTTGGCGGCCACGATCACGTCACGCACGTACATCCATCATCGCAGCTATGCGGCCTTCCGGGCGGCCCGGCTCTGCCTCCGCGAGTCGCTCCATCCGTTCCAGTGCCCGTTGGACCGCCGACCGATGCAGCTCAAGCCGCTCGGCCAGATCAGCCAGGGTCGCCTCCGGGGTCTCTCGACGCGCATCGGCGACGAGGCGGACGACGTACGGCTGCTCCCGGAGTCGCCCGTCCGCCTCCAGGATCGCGATGGCGTCGAGCTGCCGGCCGGCCGCGGCCACGGCACGCTGGAGGTTGGCCGACTCGGCGTTCAGGACGCGGTTCAGCTCGCCGCGCAGTGCCCGGGATACCTGGCGCGCTTCCAGCTCCAGGAGTGCCCCGGATGCGCCGATCCGGCGCAGGAACGTTCCGACCGCCTCGCCGCTCTTCCAGGTCACGACGCCCTTGCCCCGGCGCAGCCGCCACGATGCGGGCAGGCTCACTTCCCCGAGGCGTGCCGTCAGGATCGGTGCTTCATCCGGCGCCACGACGAACTCCAGGTGGGTCCGACCCCCGGCCAGGCTCAGCGACCCGCGGGCCAGGAATCGACCGCGCAACCAGGCCGTGCGGCAGTGATCGGCGGCCGTCGCCCAATCGAGATCGGACGTCGGTCGGTCGGCCGAGACCCGCCGCAAGCGTACCGCCAGGCGGGCGACCGCCGGTTCCCGCGCACCGACCGATCCGTCCAGGCCAGCAGCCTCCGACGCGCGGTCGCAGGGTCGCGATGGATCGATCGCGGCCAACTCATTGCGCAGGGCGACCACGAGGTCGCGCTCCGATCGGGTCACCGGTCAGGCCGTCCGACGCACCGCGGGGCGCGAACCATGGTTCGCCCCGTACGTCCGCATCAGCGCAGCGGCCAGCCTTGCTTGGTCGTGATGGTGGGCGTTGTCCGGGTCGACCACGTCATCCAGGACCAGCCGAGGACTGGGCACGGTCTGGGCAAGCGGCGGCGGCCAGCGCAGGCGGACGGCCTCGGCGTGCCAGTCGGCGGGGATCCGAGCGTCGAACCGGTTGTTGGCGAGGACCACGTCGACGAGGCCTGGGGCCGTGTGGGCCAGCAGCGCCTCCACGTGGCTGGTCAGGTCCAGATCGCTCGTTTCACCATCCTGGGTCGCGACGTTGCAGACATAGACACGCAACGCGGACGCGGCCAGGATCGCGTCGCGGACGCCCGGGATGAGCAGGCTGGGCAGGAGGCTCGTATACAGGCTGCCCGGACCGATGACGATCAGGTCCGCCTCGGCGATCGCGGCGAGCGCGTCGACGGACGGTCGGACGCCTTCCGGCGTGATCCAGACCTGTTCGATCCCGGCCGTGCCCATGATCAGCGACTGTCCATGGATCGTGGCGCCATCCCGCGATCGGGCGTGCAGGGTGAGAGGGGTCGCGGTGACGGGCACCACCTGTCCCCGGACGGCCAGGATCCGATTGATCTGGCGGACGCCCTCCTCGAAGTCACCGCCCTCCACAGCGGTCATCGCGGCGAGCAGCAGGTTGCCCAGGGGATGGCCACCGATGCCCGGGACCTGGGGCGTGCCATCGCCGCCGTTCGGGCCGGGAAACCGATACTGGAGCAGCTCGCTCATCAGCGGCTCCGCGTCGGCCAGGGCGGCGATGCAGTTGCGGATGTCGCCGACCGGCGGGATCCCCAGTTCCTGGCGCAGGACGCCCGACGAACCACCATCGTCGGCCACGGTGACGACCGCGGTCAGGTTGCTGGTGTGCTCCTTCAGGCCGCGCAACAGGACAGATAACCCGGTTCCCCCACCGATCGCGACGATCCGCGGGCCGCGTGCCAGAAACCGCTTCTGGTAGATCATCTCCACCAGGGGCTGGTCGGCGTCTGGCGACCGGAAGGGGGCCATCACGACGCGGACGACGCCGAGGCTACCGACGGCCAGGAGCCCGACCCCGACGACGCCGACGACCAGACCTCGCAAGGGGAATGGCAGGAACTGGAGCGTGGCGATGTCGATCAGGTTCCCGGCCAGCCCGCCCGGCTCCAGGTCCCTGGTCACCTGGCGGATGAAGTGGGCGAAGGCCAGGGCCAGGAACAGCAGCCCCAGGAACACCACGAGGAGCCAGCGCTTCACCCCGATCCCGGGCGTCAGCCAGCGCCGCAGGTTCACGACCGGTCGAGCTCTCGATGGAAGATGGAGACCGGACCCAGGTCCTGTTCCCGCAGCCACGCCGCCAGCGCTTCTCCGATGGCGATCGACCGATGGAACCCGCCGGTGCAGCCGATGGCGATGGTCAGGCGCGTCTTGCCCTCACCCACGTACGCCGGGATGCTGAAGGCCAGGAACTCGCGCAGGAACTCCAGGAATCGCTCAGTCACGGGCTGCGATAGCACGTACTCACGCGTGGGCTCGGTCAGCCCTGAATGCAGGCGCAGCTCCGGGATGTAGTACGGGTTCTGCATGAACCGGACGTCGAAGACGAGGTCGGCCTCCAGCGGCACCCCGTACTTGAATCCAAAGGTCAGGATCTGCAGGGCGAGCTGGTCCGGCCGCGCCCGCGTCGCGATCTGCGCGAACAGGCGCTCCCGGAGCTGGCGAAGCGACAGCTCCGAGGTGTCGATGATGACGTCGGCCTGGGCGCGGACGGGCTCGAGCAGGCGCCGCTCTTCCTCGATGGAACTCGCGATCCCGCGTCCGTCCGCCAGAGGGTGACGATGCCGCGTCTCGCTGAAGCGCCGGATGAGGGCGTCGTCACTCGCCTCCAGGAAGACGATCCGCGGTTCGATCCCCCGACCCTCCAGCGCCCCTCGCATCGACGCAAGGGCGAGGGCCGCGTCGCCCGACCGGACGTCGAGCACGATCGCGACCTGGGCGAACCGGGCGCTGTCCGACGACACGAGATCGGCGAGATCGGGCAGGAGCTCTCCCGGCAGGTTGTCGACGACCGTGTAGCCCAGGTCCTCGAACAGCTTGGCCGCCGCTGTCTTGCCACCGCCGGACAGGCCGCTCAGGATCACGACCGCCTGTGCCGCGGTCGCGTCCTCTGGCAGGACTCCCGCGGCCTCAGTCACCGACCGGTCCGGCGGATGAAGAAAACGGTCGCCTCGAACAGCAGGTACATCGTGCCGCCCAGCACGAACGGGCTGACCAGGTCCCCACCCGGGGTAGCGATCGCGGAGAAGATCGCGATCCCCAGCACGACGTAGCGCCTCGCCGAGCGCAGCCGATCCGAGCTGAGGATCCCCACGCGCGCCAGCCCGAAGAGCAGGATCGGGAACTCCATGACCAGGCCGAAGGCCAGGAACATCGTGGTCACGAAGTCGAAGAACGGGCCAGCCGCGACGTTCTCGATGAGTCGGTCGTCGTTGAAGCTGAACAGGAAGGACAGCGCGAACGGCAGGACGACGTAGGCGATCCCGACACCGAGCGCGAAGAAGACCAGGGCCAGCGGGACCCACGGGCGGATCCCCTTGCGTTCAGCCGCGGTCAGGCCGGGTGCGATGAACGACCAGAGCTGATAGAGGATCACCGGCATCGACAGGATGACCCCGGTGATCAGGGCGATCCGCAGGGTGATCGCGAAGCCGTCACCAGGGCCCAGGGTCTGGGCGGTACCGTCAGGCAGGAGGTCCAGGAGCGAGTTCCGGATGGGCGTCGAGAAGTAGAACCCGACCACAGCACCGGCGACGACGCCCAGGATGATCCGGAACAGCCGGGTCCGCAGTTCGCCGAGGTGATCGACGAGCGACATGATGGACCCGTCGCCGGGCGCCGTCACGGGCGGTATGGGGTCCGGGGCGATGGGCACGGGATGCCCCGGCTCGCGCAGGACGTCGGCGTCGGCCATACGGTGTGCCGGGACCCGCGGGCTAGTTGGTGCCGGGCTTCGGCTCGCTGGACGGCGCGCTCACCGAGGGCGCGCTCACCGAGGGCGCGCTCGCGACCGTGGGGGCCCCGGGCAGCTCCGCCACGGTCGGTGCGACAGCCGGGCTGGGAGCGGCTGCCTGGCTCACACCGGGTGCTGACGGCGTCGCGGCGGGCATCGGCGAGGTGTCGATCTTCACCGCGTCCTGGACGTCCGTGGACGCCTTGCGGAATTCGCGGATGCTCTTGCCCAGGGCCGCGCCGACATCCGGGAGCTTGCCCGGGCCGAGGATGAGCAGGGCGATGACCAGGATGATGACGAGTTCAAGGGGTCCAGGCGTCGGCATGTGGAGAGGATCCTCAACGGGGTTGGCCGCGGCGGCTAGGTTAGCACAGGGAGTCGCACCGCCCAGTCGGCAGCGGCGGCGGCGACGCGCTCGAATGGGTCGCCAGGCCCCGCGTCCAGGGCCGCCCCGGCGATGCCCCGCGAGACGTTGACCAGCAGTCCCCCGCCGACCCGTCCGCCACCCGGCTGGGCGGTTGCGGGGCCCTCCGCCAGGACGGGCTCGATGGCGCCGCCCTGGGCCCCGACTCCGGGCACGAGGAACGGCAGGCCCGGAGCGATCCGCCGGATCGTGGCCAGTTCGTGCGGCGCGGTGGCACCCACGACCAGCCCGACCGTGCCGCCCGGTCCCCAGCTCGTTGCCAGGCGCGCGACCCGTTCGTGGAGACGTTCCGGGGGAGCACCGCTCATCGCGTCGTCGGCCACGACCAGATCCTGTACCTCCCCCGCACCCGGATTGGAGGTCCGGCACAGGAGGTACGCGAATCGATCCACCCGCTCCAGTAACGGAGCGACGGCGTCGGCGCCCAGGTACGGGTTCACGGTCACCGCGTCGGCCCCCAGCGCGTCGAAGATGGCCACCGCCTGGCGCGCCGCCGTCGAGCCGATGTCACCTCGTTTCGCGTCGGCGATGACCAGCACGTCAGGCGGGATCCGGGCCCGGAGGCGCTCCAAGGCGGCCATCCCGGCCGACCCGTACGCTTCGAAGAAGGCGAGATTCGGTTTGATCGCGGCAGCGACCGGCCCCGCGGCCTCGATGACCAGGGCGGCAAAGCGCTCCAGTCCGGCGAGATCGGGCGCGAAGCCATCCGGCAGGCCTGTCGGGTCCGGGTCCAGCCCGAGGCACAGGACGGTGCCCGTTGCCGCGCTCCGGGCGGCGAGTCGATCCAGGTACGACGCGGTCACGATGGCGCGACGCTGGGGCTCGCGGGCCCGTCGCTGGCGGGCGCCGCCGTGGGCGCAGACCTCGCGGGCAGCTGATCGGCCGGGATGAACCAGCCGGGGCGAGATGCCGGTTCCAGCCCGGAGACCTCCGTCATGTTGATCGTCTCGCCGACCGTCCAGGTCGGAGCCGTGCCTTCCAGGGGAGCGAGGCGCAGGTCGACCGTCTGACCATCGAGGTGAAGGTACGCGATGCTGTTCGCGGCAGGCGACCAGGCCGGTGCCCACGACGCCCCATCATTCGTCACCCGGGTCAGCTCTTCGCCGGTCGTGCCGTCCAGGATCACCACGTCCGTGCCCAGCGCCGACGTCCGCGTGGCCGTCACATAGCGGCCGTCCGGGGAGTAAGCCGGATAGAGATAGCCGCCGGAGGTGAGGGCTATCGCCGCGCCCGTTGCCACCTCGTAGCGCATGATCACCGGCGCCCCGCGCTGGCCGTCGCGATCGTTTCGGACGTAGAGCAGGAACTTTCCGTCCGGACTCCACGCGGGATCCTGGTGGCCGAGCACGCCGTCTGTGTCCAACTGCGGATCCGTGATCGTCCCGGTCGCCAGGTCCAGGAGCTGGAGGACCGGCGTTCGCGCGTCCGGGTTCGGGGCATCGGAGATGATGGCCATCGTCCTGCCATCCGGTGACAGGGCGGGCTGACGGATCCAGAAGGCGTACACATTGGTGCCATCCGTGATCCCACCATCCTTGATCGACTCCGGAGCCGCGCCACCGTCGGCCCGGACGCGCATCAGCGACGGAACGTCCAGGGCGTACCCCTCGACCCTGCCCTTGACCGGCCACTGCCCCTCCGAGCGGGTCGTCCGGATGAAGTAGACGGACGCGCCGTCGGTCGACCAGGTCGGCATCGCATCATGGCCACTGTCGGTCAGTTGGCGAGCCTCGTCCCTCGTCTGGATCCAGACGTTGCCGTCCTTCGCGTAGACGATCGAGCCATCGAATTCCGCCCCCTCGGGTACCACCACCAGGTTCGATGGCGTCGCTGTCCGCCCGGGACCGCCGTCGCCGGGGGCGTTCCCGCCGCCAAGTCCGAACGGGACGTCGCCATTGAGCAAGTTGAACGTGATCACGCCGACCAGCACCAGCCCGATCACCGCGAGGATCGGCGCCAGCCACGTCCCCACGGGCCCGACGCCGTACGGATCGCGGAAACTCGGCGGGTTGGGGCTGATCGGCGAGGTCATGCGCCGACGACCACGGGCTCGCCGAGGCCGGGGGCCAGGATGGCCGCCGCTTCGGGGTGCGATCCAGATGGCGCCGCGTCGCGGATCTCCAGCTGCAGCGACTCCATCCCGCCGAAGCGTCGACTGCCCAGCCTGGCGACGACATCGATGCGGTCGCCCTCGTGGACGAGCTCCGCGATGTCCGCCCGCCCGAACGCGATGCCGTCGAGGACGTCCCGTGAACGACGCAGCGTGAGCGAGGTGTGGCCGTCCCCCGCCCGTCGGACGCGCATGACCGTCAGGCCCAGCACGGCGATCAGCGGCTGCGGATTGCCAGGCCCATACGGCGCCAAGGCGGCAAGCTCGCGATGCAGCCCGTAGTCCACGTCAAGCGCCGGGATCGCGATGTCGATCCGGAGGGCAGGCCGCGGGTCGGGTGGGACGGCGGCCTGGGCGAGCGCCTCGAAGCGTGCCACGAAGGCGTCCCAGCGTTCGGCCGGGAGTTCGAAACCTGCCGCCCCGGCGTGCCCCCCGTGTCGCGTGAAGAGGTCGGCGCATGACTCCAGAGCAGCCCCAAGGTCCATCGACCCGTTGCTCCGGCATGACGCCCGGATCGTCTCTCCAAGCTCCGCACCGACGATGGCCGGGCGCGACCGGTCCTCGGCGAGCCGGGCGGCGACCAGGCCCACGATGCCGACGGTCCACGGCCCGCGCACGATCGTGGCCGGGCGGTCCGGGCTGGCTGCCACGAGGGCGCGCGCCTCAGCGACGGCACTCGTCGTCAGGTCGCGGCGGGTCATGTTGGCTGCCTCGAGGGCATCGGCGTGGATCGCGGCTGTCTCGGCGTCCTCGGCAAGCAGGAGGCGCGCGGCCTCCAGGGCCTCCCCTACCCGCCCGGCGGCATTGATCCTGGGCGCCAGGGCGAAGGAGATCGTGTCCAGGTCCACGGCTTCCGGGACGATCCGCGCGCGGGCCAGCAGTGCGGCGATCCCCGGGCGGGGATCCCGACGCAACCGCTCCAGCCCCAAGCGGGCGATGGCGCGATTCTCCCCGACGATGGGCGCGACATCGGCGACGGTGCCGATCGTCGCGAGGTCGGCCAGGTCCAGGGCGGCCCTCGGGTCGCCGCCCGGGCCGCCGAGCAGGAGTTGGGCGACCTTGAAGGCGACCCCGCTGCCGGCCAGCCGGCGGTCCGGGTAGACGGAGTCGCGCCGATGCGGATTGACCAGGGCCAGCGCCGGCGGCAGCTCCGGGGGCACGCGGTGGTGGTCCGTGACGATGACGTCGATCCCGCGACCGACGGCGATGGCGATCTCCGCGCCGGAACTCGTCCCGCAGTCCACGGTGACGATGACCGAAGCTCCCAGGCACTGCGCGGCGTCGATGGCCGCGAGTGACAGGCCGTGACCCTCATCGAGGCGACTGGGCACATACGGCTCCACGGCCACCCCGAACCGGCGCAGCGCGATGACCATGATGGCCAGACCATCCAGGCCGTCGGCATCAAAGTCCCCGAAGACCATGACCCGCTCGCCGCCATCCCGTGCTCGCTCCAGGCGGGCCAGCAGGATGTCCGCATCCGGCAACGACCGCGGGTCGTGAAGACCGTCGAGCGGATCCGCGAACCAGGCCGCCAGTTCCGCCGGACCCGTGACCCCGCGCCGGGCCATCAGACCGACGGCCCGATCCGACATTCCCCGTGCGCGACCAGCCGCGGCGAGGTCGGGATGGACGTCGATCGATTCCGGGAAACTCCAGCGGAAGCGCGGTTCCAACACGACGGTCAGGATGCCACGCGGCGCTTCACTGCGCCTTTATGGGTCCTCATCTGGCGGTCGACGAGCCGCAGGTCAGGAGGCGGCGCGGCGAGTGCGAGGCGCGCGGTTGGTGGCAACCCGGCCGTGCCGTCGGTCGTCGTAGATGTGCCAGTCCACCAGCAACGGGCTGGCCACGAAGATCGACGAGTACGTCCCGATGATGATGCCGATCAGCAGGGCCAGGATGAAGTCGCTGATGGCCGCGCCGCCGAACAGGAAGAGGCTGAGCAGCGTGATGAGCACGGTCAGGCTGGTCGTGACCGAACGTCCGAACGTCTGCAGGACCGAATGATTGACGATCGCTTCGAAGGGTTCACCGACATGGCGCGCCTTGTTCTCCCGGATCCGGTCGAACACGACGATCGTGTCGTGGACGCTGAAGCCGATGACCGTGAGCATCGCGGTCACGAACAGGGCATCCACCTCGACGTCGAAGAAGGTCCCCAGGATGGCGAAGGCGCCAACGACGACGATCACGTCATGGAGCAGCGACACCATCGCGGTCGCACCGAACTTCACATCCCGGAACCGATAGGTGATCCAGGCCACGATGCCCAGCGACCCGACGACGATGAGCACGAGGGCCTGGCTGGCCAGGTCGGAGCTGACGACCGGCCCGATCGTGGTCAGGCTGGCCTGGGACTCGATCGGTCCGAGCTTGGCCTCCAGGGCAGTTACCAACTCCGCGAGCTTGCCGTCCGTGGGCAGCTCCGTGTTCCCGACCGGGGCGGCCGACGGGGATGGAGATGGCGACGCGCCGGGTGACGCCGAGGCGGCCGGTGACGCCGAAGCACCCGCCGAGCCAGATGCGGTCGGCGACGTGGAGGGCGAGATCGACGGCGCGGCAGTCGGCACCGGGGCCGGTCGAAGGCCTACGCCCTCCGTCTTGATCTCGATGAACCCAGTGCTCGTACGGACTGCGGTCGCATCAAGGCCGTTGGCGACGAACACGGCTTCCACCTGGTCCGGGGTCACCGCAGGATCCGTGAATTTGATCTCCCAGCGCGTGCCGCCGGTGTAGTCGATCGTGAACTGGAGCCCGACGTCCGTCAGCGGCGTGAGCAGGATGAAGATGAGTCCCGGGATCGTCAGCGCCAGCGAGAACGCGTAGAAGATGCGGCGCTTGCCGATGACATCAAACATCCGCACGGACCGGCCGGCGCGACGGGCGAGTCGCGCCGACCGCGATGAACTCCTCATCACGGAGCCCGAACAGGCGCGGGTTGCGGGCCCACTCGCGACGGACGACGACGCGCATGACCGATCGGGTGACGACGATCGCGCTGAACATGGAGACGAGCACGCCGATGATCAGGACCAGGGCGAACCCGCGGATCGTGGACGACCCGAACGAGTACAGGATGGTCGCCGTGATCAGGCTCGACACGTTCGAGTCGAGGATGGAGTTCCAGGCTCGATTGAACCCGGCCTCCACGGCCGCCGGCAGGGACTTGCCGACGCGCAGCTCCTCCTTCATGCGCTCGAAGATCAGGATGTTGGCGTCCACCGCCATCCCGATCGACAGCACGAACCCTGCGATACCGGCGAGCGTCAGGGTCACCGGCACCAGCCGGAAGACGGCGTACACGACGAGCGTGTAGTAGACCAGGGCGAAGACGGCGACGAACCCCGGCAGTCGGTAGTAGAAGGCCATGAACGACATCACGAGAAGGATGCCGATCAGCCCGGCCAGCAGGCTCTGGTTCAGAAATGTCTCACCCAGGGTGGCCGAGATCTGCTCGCTGGAGAGCTCCTCGATCGGGAACGGCAGCGACCCGAACTTCAGGATCGTCACGAGGTCGTTCGCTTCCTTGGCCGGAAAACCGCCGATCCCCCCGGCGCTGATCTGGACCTGGCCGTTGGGAATCGCGCTGCGGATGACCGGTGCCGAGATGACGCTGGCGTCCAGGACGATCGCGAAGTACTCGTTGATGTGGGAGCCCGTGTAGTCCGCGAAGAGCTTGGCTCCCTGCTCCTTGAGCTGGAAGTTCACCGTCAGCCCGCCGTTCTGCTCGGTTCCCACGGCGGCCGACGAGACCTCGGAACCGTCGAACAGCGGCTCGTTGACCTTGAGGTCCAGAATCTGGCCCTCGGTCACCTGCGTGTTGCCGAGGGGCACGAAGTCGAGTCGACCGGTCTGGCCAACCAGCTTTCGCACCGCATCGACGTCGGAGACGCCGGGAAGCTCGATGACCACTCGGTCGGCGCCCTGGACGACGACGACGGGCTCCGACACGCCGGTCGTGTTAACCCGGCGTTCGATGATGTCCTTCATGACGTTCATGCTCTCCTGGGTCGGCGACACGCCGTCCTTGGGGAGCGCCCGATACTCGACCCGCAGACCGCCCTCCAGGTCCAGGCCGAGCTTGGTCTCGGCGAGGCGCCAGGATCCGTCGCCAGCCGCGGAGTCGGGCAGCCGCAGGCCCGGGAAGAAGTTGATGATGAGGGCGAGCACGCCGATCAGCAGGATGAGGACAGGGCCGGCTCTACGCATACCGCCGGGATGGTACACGGAACACCCCGGCCACGCGTCCCCTCCCCAGCCGGTGCCCTTGGCTGGGTCGTGCGGGGTGCAGGTGCGGGGCGCGGCTTGCGGCGACCCGCGCTCTGGCACGACCCGCGCTCTGGCACGACCCGCGCTCTGGCACGACCCGCGCTCTGGCACGACCCGCGCTCTGGCACGACCCGCGCTCTG
>Ga0163144_10001439_pt1 | contig 56258 bp, 39 predicted proteins | sample OliLak19BULKMAT1_FD_123175 | JGI IMG/M metagenome (GOLD analysis project Ga0163144, IMG submission 123175) | Freshwater microbial mat bacterial communities from Lake Vanda, McMurdo Dry Valleys, Antarctica - Oligotrophic Lake LV.19.BULKMAT1 | ecosystem: Environmental > Aquatic > Freshwater >... | reverse complement strand
GAGAACGGCTGAGAACGGCTGAGAACGGAAAATGGATTGGAAATTTTGACTGCAAGGGTGGAGCAGACATTCCTTTCTGTGGAGGGTTGCAACGGCCGCAAACCATGGGTCGGTGCGCGTCCCCGGCAGACAGGAATGTCTGCCCCACCCGCGTGGCCGGCACTTCAGAACGACAACGCAGAGGACGGTACGATTGGAAAAAAGATTGCCAAAGATAGGACTCTGCGCTGAAATTGGGCGGTGAATTCTTTTTCTGAAAATCTGACGGCTTCGGTGGAGCGCGCTACGGCGGCGCTGATCGCGCAACGGAACTCCATGGGATATTGGGAGGGGCGGCTGGCGTCGTCGCCGCTGGCGACGGCGGTGGCACTGTGCGCGCTGAATGATGAGGACGCGTTTTCGGAGGAACGGCGCGCGGCGGGATTCTCGTACCTGGCTTCGACGCAGAATAAGGATGGGGGCTGGGGCGATACGGAGATCAGCAAGAGCAATCTGGCGGCGACGCTGCTGGTTTTGTGCGCAGAGGCTTTTTTTTCACCGCAGAGGCGCAAAGGCGCAGAGAACGGCGGAGGGGACGGACCGACGGGGGGACGGGGGGTTGGGGGGACGGGGGGAGATTGGATTTCGCGCGGGTGTGCGTATGCGGATAAGTTGGGTGGGGTTAAAGACGGGTTGCGGAAGGTTTATGGGAAGGATTTGACGTTTCAGGTGCCGATTCGGATGGCGGCGGCTTGCGCGGGATTGATTCCGTGGAACCAGGTGGACGCGCTGCCCTTTGAGCTGGCGTTGGCTCCGCGCGGACTGATGGGGGCGCTGCGGCTTCCGGTGGTGAGTTATGCGTTGCCGGCGCTGGTGTGCGTGGGGCTCGCGCGGCATGTGAAGGCGCCGAGCTGGTTTCTGCCGTCGCGCTGGCTGCGCTCGTCGCTCACGGAGAAGGCACTGGATTTGATTCGCTCGATGCAGCCGGAGAGCGGCGGGTATCTGGAAGCGATTCCGATTACGGCGTTCTGCATGCTGGGGTTGAAAGCGGCAGGGCGCGGCGATCACGCGATTGCTCAGAATGCGAAACGGTTTTTGCTGGCGACGCAGCGCGAGGATGGGTCGTGGCCGGTGGAAGTAAACTTGAGCGTGTGGAATACGACGCGCGCGATTGAGGCGCTGGCGGCGGGGGAGATTTTAGAGTCGACGCTGGATCAAAGCGAGCGCGAGAAGACGCGGGACTGGATTCTGGCGCAGCAGACGACGGGGAAATCGGTTTACAGCGATGCGCAGCCGGGGGGATGGGGGTGGAATCATCTCAGCGGGAGTGTGCCGGATGTGGATGATACGAGCGGGGCGATATTGGCGTTGCGGAAGTTGGGGGTCGCGGCGGAGCATGAGGCAATTCGGCTGGGGCGCGAGTGGTTGGTGAAGCTGCAGAATCGCGATGGCGGGTGGCCGACGTTCTGCCGAGGCTGGAACAAGCTTCCGTTTGATAAAAGCGCGCCGGATTTGACGGCGCATGCGTTGAGGGCGTTGGATGTAAATATAGAAGGTCGGCACGAATCTGATTGGGGCTGGTCTTATTTTGGTCGTGTTCAACGCACCGACGGTGCGCTTGCGCCGCTCTGGTTCGGGTGCGAAAGCGCATCCGACGAGAAAAATCTAACCTATGGCACAACGCATGTCCTGTTCACAACTACTGACGCCCGAATCAAGGATGGGTTTGTTACTGTAAGTCCAGAAATGCAAACGTTGGGACCCGCCCTCGCGTGGCTGCGCTCCATACAAAATGCCGATGGCGGTTTCGGCGGGTGCAAGGGGGCGCCGAGTTCGGCGGAGGAGACGGGACTTTCGTTGCGCGCGCTGATCGTCAGCGGTGTAGACCCTGAGGAGGCGTGCTGCACGCGGGCGGCGGAGTGGCTGCTGAAAAACCAGCGGGCGGATGGGAGCTGGAATCCGGCGCCGATTGGCTTTTATTTCGCCGTGTTGTGGTACTATGAGGAGTTGTACCCGTTGTGCTATGCGCTGGGCGGATTAGGAGCGCTTTCGCGGGCGATGAATGCCAAAAAAGAGCCGACTAGGTCGGCTACGGAGCGCGTCAGTTAGATCAACGCCCGGCTGGTCTTTAAAGCACGGAGTGAAACGTTACAGGAGAGGTTTTTTGCACATGCTTAAGCAGAAGACTGAAATCACGTGCGAACAGTTTGAAGAGATGTGTCTGCGCGGGGAACTACGCGATCAGAAATGCGAGCTGATTGACGGGGAGATTATTTTTTTGGCGCCTGGCGGATTTGAGCACAGTGGTGTGACAGGCAATGCTTATTTTCAACTGCGCTTGTTTGTGGAATCGCGCGGACTGGGACGCGTATTTACCAATGAGTTTGGAATTCATACCCGCCTTAGACCGGCGCGGACCCGGGGTATGGATGTCGCGTTTATCTCCTATCAGCGCGTGCCTAAGGGAAAATTACCGACGGGTTTCGCTCGCGTTCCGCCCGAGCTTATCGTTGAAGTGCTCGGAGAGGATTTCGGATGGGCGGACATGAAGGTGAAGATCGCTGAGTATCAGGAAATGGGCGTTGACATGGTCTGGGTTGCAGACCCCGCACGAAGGACGGTGACGCAGTTTCCTCTTGGCCTGGCGCCTGTTGAAATTGGGCCGGATGAACGTATTGACGGTGGAAAGATTCTGCCGGGATTTGCGATTCCCATAGCGCGGTTTTTCGACACCGAATAAGCACGAGAGGGGCTCCGTGGAAGCTGAGACGAATACAACGACTTCGCCCATTGAGGCGCTACACGCCGCGGCGGCGAAGGGCGTGCAGCTTCCGGATACGGCGTTGACGAGCGATCTGGTGTCGCGGCTGGCGGCGAAAGCAGCTAACCTTCGCGAAACTGACCACGACGGTGCGCAGTCTGAATCCAATTTAGTGAATGAGATCATCCGGCATCCCGAGCAAGGCACGGTGGAATCGCGGGCTCCCCTGCCCTACCGGCATGACGAATGGCGGCCGGCGGGCGAGAATTTTAAATCGATTCCGGAAACGAAAGAGCAGCGCGAGATCATCCGCAAGAAGGCCGTGGAGGTCGCGGGCAAGCTGTCGCGCAACCGGCCACCGAACAAGCAGACGCTGTTTCATGCCGCCGAGGAGTTGCTCAAGCCGCTGGGGTATGATCAGACCTACATCGGCTTCGCCATGGTGCTGCTCAATAATGAGTACTGGCGCGAAGAATTTGCGGCCATTCCGTTTGAAAAACGCTTATTCCTGATGCCGCACTGCCTGAAGCAGGCGGAGAACTGCACGGCGAAGATGGATGACGTGCAGCTGCACTGCAACAATTGCGGGCTGTGTTCGATTGCGGATCTCAATCAGATCGGCAGCCGCATGGGCTACAACGTGCTGGTCGCGGAAGGCACGCCGATTGTTTTAAAACTGATTGCGACCGGCGAGGTGGACGGCATTCTCGGCATCGCGTGTCTGAACGTGCTTGAGAAAGCATTTGATAAAGTGCTGCAGGTCGGCATTCCGTCGCTGGCCATTCCGCTGCTGCGCGACACGTGCCACAACACCGAGGTCGATGAGGACTGGGTGCTGACGGCGATTGGTTATCAGAAAACGGGGGCGACGCGCACGCGGAGTTTCGTGCCGCTGCTGCGCGACGTGGGACACTGGTTTGATCCCAAGCCGCTGTCGGAGATTGTGGTCGCCGAGCGCGAGAATCTGCCGCGCAACGACAAGGTCGCGGAGATGGAGCGCATTTCGCTGGCGTGGATGCGCAAGGGCGGCAAGCGCTTCCGGCCGTTCGTGACGGCGGCGGCATGGCAGGCGCTGAGCGATACAGACGAGGTGCCGATGGCGGTGAAGCGCGTCTCGGCGGCGATGGAGATTTTTCACAAGGCCTCGCTGATCCACGATGACATTGAAGACGACGACGATTTCCGCTACGGCACTCAGACTCTGCATAAGTCGCACTCGGTACCCGTCGCGATCAATATCGGTGATTACCTATTGGGGCGCGGCTACCGTATCGTGGCGGATGAAATTCCGGCGATCGGGCCTGAGAAGGCGGCGAAGATCCTGCAGAAACTGGCGTACGCGCACGTCAAGCTTTCCGAAGGACAAGGCGCGGAACTGCTGTGGCGCAAGGGACGCGAAAAGAATCTGCCGGCGATTGAGTGCTTGCGGATGTATGCGCTGAAGACGGCGCCGGCGTTTGACGTGGCGCTGTATTCCGGCGTGGTGCTCGGCGGGGGTGATTTGAAGTGGGAGAAAGAGCTCTCCGAGTTTGCCAAGCATCTGGGGGTGGCGTACCAGATTCAGAACGATCTGAAGGACATTGAAGGCGACACGCTCAATAAGGTGACGACGTGCGGCGACATCATGAAGGGGCGGCCGACGGTGCTATTCGCGATGGCGCTGGAGGCGGCGAGCGATGACGAGCGCGCGGATCTGATCAAGGCGGCGGTAGAAGCCGAAAAGACGACGATCAAACTGGAACGGCTGCGCGACATTTACGCGCGGCACGAGATCCCGCTGCAGGCGGCGCTGCTGGCCGACCGGCAGAGGCAGCGCGCGATGCAGGCGGTCGAAGGGATCAGCCACGAGGGGATGCACGCGCTGTTTACGTTCCTGGCGGCGACGCTGCTGGACTGAAAACGAAAACTATTGACATTCAATCCGAAGCGTGAGTAAATACCCTCGCGGGTTGAGTGAAAGGTTCAGCATGATGATGACTGGAGTTATTCACGGCAAGACAATTGAATTGAAAATAGACCCGCATCTGCCCGATGGGGTGGAAGTGGCGTTGACGATTGTGGCGAAGCAATCAGCGACGAAACTGCCACCTAGTGAGGGATTTCGGCGCTCTGCGGGAGCATTGGCGAACGACCCTAAGGCGGATGCAATCCTGGCCCAGATCGCCACAAGCAGAAAAGAGTATAATAAAAATCGCGAGATCGCAGATTGAGCTTTTTGCTGGACACCAATATTTTTTCGGCACATCTACGTGGAAAACCGAACTTACTTCACCGTTTCATTCAACACAGCGGGCGGCTTTATTTGTCGGCCGTGGTGGTTGGAGAACTTTACGTCTGGGCGTACAGTGATGAAAACACTTGGCGTCTGCCGGCCATTTAGGCCCTCATTGATGACATGCAAATTTTGCCCTATGATAAGGCATGTGCGATGTTGTATGGCAAGATTCAAGGCATGTTGAATCGAGCGGGCATGAGACGCAGTGAAATCGATCTGATGATCGCCTGTGTCGCGTTCACGAATGACCTCACTCTGGTGACGCACAATACCGCAGATTTTCAGAACATTCCCAATCTGCGAATCGAAGACTGGATTGAGAATTAAGAGTCACTAGGTTTACGCCAAAGCATGACGAAGCTGACCGGGCGGTCTTTGTGCGCGACAGACGCGGTTTGAGCAGCCCGTTTTCATCGATGAGTTGCTCCTCCATCTGATCATGCACCTACCCGTAGAACGCGCGGCGACAACATGATCGCTCATGAGGTGGGAATGACATTGTTTAAAGATGGTGTCTCAATTTCTGTCTAGAGGTACGAAGGCCAATGGCAACTCAGCAACGAAACATTCGCACGGTTTTGCTCGTGGAAGACCATGAGACGACGCGCATCACGCTCGCGGGAATAGTCGAGCGCGAGGGCTGCAAAGTCACGGCGGTGGCTTCCGCCGGCGCGGCGCGGGAGAAGATCCGCGACGAAGAGTTCGACCTTGTGATCACCGATCTGCGCCTGCCCGACGGCGATGGCATGGAAATCCTTGATGAGGTCAAACGCCTTTCGGCCGGATCGCCGGTGATCATCATTACCGGACACGGCAGCGAGGAAACGGCCGTCCAGGCGATGAAAAAAGGTGCGTTCAATTACCTGTCCAAGCCGATCGATCTCAACCGGATGCGCGCTGAACTTGAAGGCGCCCTGCGCTGGCGCAAGGTTCAGCTTGAGAACGCAGAGTTGCAACAGGAGCTGCTCACGCGGCGGCGCGGCGACAGTGAACTGGTGGGGCTCTCCCCCTCCCTGCAAAAGATCAAAGACAAGATCAAGCAGATCGGGCCGACGGATGCGACGATCCTGATCACCGGCGAATCGGGCGTGGGCAAGGAAGTCGTCGCGGGCGCACTGCAGGCGGCCAGCGACCGGGCTGGAAAACCGTTCGTGAAAGTGAATGTGGCGGCGCTGCCGCGGGAACTTCTGGAGAGCGAATTGTTCGGGCACGAACGCGGCGCGTTTACCAGCGCGGTGCGGATGCGCAAAGGCCGCTTTGAGCTGGCCGACGGGGGCACCCTATTTCTGGATGAAATCGCCGAATGCCCGCTGGAGGTGCAGGTCAAATTGCTGCGCGTGCTGCAAGAGCAGGAGTTCGAACGGGTCGGTGGCAGTGAGACGATTCGCACGGACGTGCGCATGATTTTCGCGACGAACCGGGATTTAAAAGTAGAGATGGCTGCGGGACGGTTCCGGCAGGATTTGTATTTCCGCATCAACGTGATTCAGATCCAGGTGCCGCCGCTGCGCGAACGCAAAGAAGACATCGAGGCAATGGCGCCGCATTTTCTGCGGGATTTCAACGCGAAAAATGGGCGCGCCAAAACGATGCCGCCGGCGGTCATGGACGTGCTGCGGTCTTACGCGTGGCCGGGCAACGTGCGCGAACTGCGCAATGCCATCGAGCACGCTTATCTGCTGTCTCCCGAGAACGAACTGACGGTGGATGCACTGCCGGAGGACATCCTGGAGAAAGTCGGCAGCGTCCCCGTGGCGGTGACGAGCAGCGCCGCGCCCGCCGGCAAAGCGGCGCCCGCCGCTAGCGCCGACGGTCAGAATCTGATCGTGCCGCTGAGCATGAAACTGGCGGACGTGGAGGAGCGTTTCATCCTGTCGGTGTATGAGAAGGCCAAGGGCAATAAGACGCTGGCGGCGAAAATGCTGGGCATCGGTTTGAAGACGCTGTACCGGAAATTGAAAGCGTATGGAGTGGATGAAGGCGTGGAAGGAGAGACCGAGCCTGCGGCCACCGCATCCAAAAACTGATCTAAACTAGTTAACGTTCGTGACTCCTTTTTTAAAGTCATGAAGCAGAAAAATGGATCTACAGCCGATACATAGCGCATGGCTTTTACGGGTGAAATCAAATCGTTTCTGGAGTATCTCGCCATCGAGCGCGGCTATTCGCCGAACACGGTAGAGGCGTACGGGCGCGATCTTGAATTTTTTGAGGGGCATTGCAAGGCTCGCGGCGTTGCGTCGGTGCAGGTGGTGGACGTGGACTGCGTCAGTTCGTTCGCGGCTTTTTTGTGCAGGGAGCAGCGCTATAAATCCTCGTCGGCGGCGCGGTCGCTCGCGGCGGCGCGAACGTTTTTGCGTTTCCTGGTCAGCGAGAGCGTGCTGAAAGCAGATCCGAGTTCCGGCGTCGAAACGCCGAAACAATGGCGCCGACTGCCGCATGTGCTTTCGCAGGATGAGGCCAGCGCGTTGACAGCGTCGCCTCTGGCGAGAAAGAAAGTGGAAAGCGAAGGAGAGAATACGGAGTTCGGCGCGGCCTCCGGGAAGCGCAAAAGCAACCGCAAGATTCAGTTGCGCGACGCGGCCATCTTGGAATTGCTCTATGCGACGGGCATGCGCGTGAGCGAACTCTGCAATTTGCCGCTGGACGGTTTAAACATGGAGCTCGGCGTGGCGCGCGTGACCGGCAAGGGCGAGAAGACGCGCATCGTTCCGGTGGGGCGCGATGCCGTCGAGGCGGTGCGCAAATATATCGTTCACGCGCGTCTGAAACTGAGCAGCGCTGCGATTGCCGAGAATCGTTCCGACCCGCTTTTTTTAAGCCGGACGGGGAAGCCGATGGCGCGTGAAGATGTCTGGGCACTGGTGAAGAAACATGGGCGCGCGGCGGGCATCAGCGGAAAGTACAGCCCGCATACGCTGCGGCATTCGTTCGCGACGCACCTGCTGGAAGGCGGAGCGGACTTGCGGGCGGTTCAGGAGATGCTGGGGCACGCGGACATCGGAACGACCGAACTTTATACGCACGTGGATGCCAAGCGACTGCTGCATATTCACAAGAGTTTTCATCCGCGCGGTTAGCGGCGGGTGAGTTTAATGCTGGTGCTGCGTCCGGATTTCATCGCGACGACGACCGGACGCTGGTATTCGAGAACCTGGCCTGACGGCTGTTCAACGCGGATGACCAGTGCGATGCCGCCGATGCTGTCGACCGGTTTGCCATTCGCGTCGAAGAGACCGGCATCCATGAGCGCCTGGCTGAGAGCAAAGCCGTTGGCGGAAAACGAGAACGACTGGGTATTGGGTGTGAAGCCGCGCGTCTTCAGCGGCCGGCGGCTGAATTTCAAAGGCTTGATTATGATCTTTTCATTGGCATCAAGTTTAACGCAATAGCGGCCCCCGATGCTGGCCGCTGGAGAATCTTTGAGATAGGCGCGGTCGAAAGCGTTAAAAAGAATGGGCTCGGCCGGGCACGGAACCAAGTCTGCTCCGCCCATCCCGAGTTTCACGAACGCCACGGAGAGGAGGGCGGAGGCGAGATTTTCATTTTCAGGCATCACGAATTCGCCGGTCAATTTGAGCGTGTCCTTGCTGCTGCCATCTTTGTTTTTTTTGTCAGAGATCGAAAACGTTAGACTGCGTACGACCAGGTCACCGCTGCCAACAACGATGGTGACTCGCGCCTGCGACGACCCTCCGAGATTGTCCGTTACTGTGAGCGTGGCGACGTACGTTCCCTGCGTGGTGTAGCTGTGGGTCGCACGCTCCACGGTCAGGTCCGCGGGAAACGTAAATTTGTCGCCGTCGCCGAAATCCAGAACGCGACCGACAATTATTCCATCCGGGTCGTTGGATCCGGTGACGACAAAACCGACGAGTAATGGCGGATCACCGGTCGTGGGCGAGGCGTCCAGCCGGGCGGCGGGAACGGTGTTTGTGTATTCGAACGCGGCGACGAGCGTCAGCGAAGTGGCCGTTGGAATACCACTTCCGGTAACCGTCACGTCCACAATTCCCAGAGCGTGCGCTGGCGCGGTGGCGGTGATGGATGCGCCATTGGCGGCGACGCTGATACTGGTGGCGGCGGTGCCACCCAGAAAAACTTTCGCGTCAGACGGAAGATTGACGCCGTTGATCGAGATGGAAATCCCGCCGACCACACCGGCCTTTGCAGGATTTACGCTGAAGATGGCGGGCACACGCGGGGTCACAACAAACACCTTTCGTCCGGCGCTGTCCAGCAGGTAGATCGTGCCCGTCACCGGATCGAGCGCCATTCCCGTGGGCTGAGCCGTCAGCGTGGCGAAGGCGTTATTGAGCGCGGGATCGAGGCTGATTTCGCTGATGATCACACCCGCCGGCGTCACTGCGCTGAAACGCGGCGCGATACTGGCATTCGCCGGATTCGACGTCGCCACGGCCCGGACGAGCAGCAGAATGTAGTTGCCGCTGATGGGATCGAATTCAATAAGCGCGGGAGTGCTGTCGCGTGGCAGCACATTAAATTGCTGTTGATTGGCGGGCGTCTGGCGCGTGAACGTATAGACAATCGATTCGGCACCGGTAATGCCGTCGGTGCGATAGCCGAAAAGCGTGTCATCGACGATGCAGATATCCGTTGCCGTATTCGTTCCAGGAATAGCCAGAGGGCGCGAGATGACTTCGAGCGGCGCGGCTGGGAACGAGGGGCTTTCGAGGGTCAAGCTGTGCAATGTGCCATCCGGCTTGATGAGGGCGCCACTCAACGAATTGAAGGCGCTGATCGATCCGTTGTTCACGCCGCTGCGATCGACGACGTAGAAGCGCTGATTTCCGGGATCGTAATCGCCACGCGTTGCATCGGCGGACGGCAGCTGCAGAAAATTGAGTCCGCTCTGCGAGACGAAAATGAGATCGCTGCCTTGATTGAGCGGCACGTCATCGGCGAGATTCACAGTCGTGACGGCGTAGGTGCGGCCCTGAAACGAGATATCAATGGCATGCGCGGCCGACGAAACAAAAAGCGCCACAAGTAAGAGAGGAGAACAAAACCGCTGCATTAGACGCTATCGGCTCCAGAAGTCCGCACCGTACTCAAGTACCAACACCTTAGTGACAGCCGGGTCAATCGAGGCTTACACTTTTCGAAATAGTCTATGTTCCGAAGAGCATCTTTAAAAGCAAAGGCTTGACCTCGGTTGCCGCGAGCGATTCAGGAAGCGGCACTTTTTTGCTCGTGGAAATCAACAGCGGACCGAGTTCCGGCTTATCCGGCAAACGGCCGTGGCTGCCTTTCACGAGGTTCGCATCAAACGGAATGAAATCCATGATCGTGACGCGGAAACCCAGCTTGCGCATCAGCAGCCGGCCAATGATGCGCGGAATAATGAGCGGCTGCTGGGGATCGAGGAATAGCTCAACCGGGTCGTACCCCGGCTTGTTGTGAATATCGACCTCGTGCGCCCAAGGCGGACACTTGGCGTCATCTTCCCAGTAATAATAAGTGAACCATGTATCCGCAGCGCTGATGGCAACGAGTTCACCCGAGCGCGCGTGATTGAGGCCCGCGGCGCGAATACCGTCTGCGTCGAGCACCCGTTCGATGCCGGGCGTTTTTTGCAGCAGCGCTTTTACCGCGGACAAATCGGCCGGGGCTTTGACATACACGTGCGAAACTTGATGGTCGCTCACGGCAAACGCGCGCGAGGCCGCGAAATCGAGAAGTTCCCACGTGGCCTGCTGCTGAACGCGCAGATAACCGGCGCGGCGCAGCACGCGGTTGATATCCACGGCGCCGCTGCTCTGGCTCATGCCGTACTCGCTGAGGATCACGACCTCGGTGCCTTTGGCGCGCGCGGCGTCGGTCAGGCGGCCGACAATTTTATCCACGGCGGCCAGATCGTCGCCGATGCGCGGATCATCGGGGCCGATGCGCTGCAGGTTGTAATCCAGATGCGGCAGGTAGACGAGCGTGAGCGTGGGCGAGTAGCGGCGTGAAATGGAGTGCGCACATTTTTCAATCCATTCGCTCGAACCGATTCCGGCGTCGGGCCCCCAGAATTTGAAGAGTGGGAAATGGCCGAGTTCGCTATCGAGTTCCGGCGCCAGATTCGGTGGGTCGGTGTAGGTCAGCGAAATCAGCGAGCCGTCGGCCAGGTGTGCGGGGCGCGGGGTGACGGCGTAGTCATTCCCCGAATACATGTTGTACCACCAGAAAAGCTGCGCGCTGGTGAAGTCTTTGCTGCGCGCTTTGGCCGCCTGCCAGATTTTCTCGCCCTGAACCAGCGCGTTGGATTGTTTCCAGAAATGGACTTCGGCCAGGTCGCGGAAGTACCAGCCGTTGGCGACCACGCCATGGTCGCGCGGCATCAGGCCGGTCAGAAAGGTGGACTGAACCGTGCAGGTGACAGCGGGCAGAACCGTTCCGAGCGTGCACGACTGCCCGTCGCTCGCGAGCGTGACAATATTCTTGGCGCGCCGCGAAAAGCGATTGAGCAGATCGCGCGTGAGACCGACGACGTTGAGGACGAGAACGGGTGTCATGATGTCTCGGTAAAGAGTACCTTAAAATCAGCTTGATGAAAATGGTGATCGCCAGTCAAGGCGTCGTTTATCCCATACTCAGCCATCACAACAAAACTGATACAATCGGTCAGCGACCAATGCTTTTCTGGCCGATCTCGAAATAATGTGATGCCTTTTTCTGTGAGGACGCTGCTTGAAGAAACTAAAATCAAAGACGAATCTGATTGAAGGGTGGAAAGTAAGGCCAGAAATTTCGGTCGTTCCATCGGAGACGATAACGCATCCGCAAGTTCAATGAGAACATAGTCAGTAGTTACGATAGGCGTGATAATCAGGCTGAGCAGGCTGACTGCTTTTTTATGCGCACGATCATTCGGATTTAGCAGTGCGATGTAAAAAAAAGTATCGGCAAAAAGCACTATTTAATTCCGCTTTGGCAGGCCATGAAGATAGTGATCGTGATTTTCAGCCAGGTCGTGAGGGAGCATCGTTGCCTGCGTTTCGGACCATTGAGCGAGTCCTAACAATCTTTCACGCAGCGAGTTGCCTGCGTTCGGAATGTTCGGAGACGCTGTGCTCACAGTCTCGGAGAACTCCGAAAGTTGAATGGGACAAACGCAAAGCCGATAGAAAAGATCCTCGCGAAACCCGCCTTGTTTCACCGCCACACTCAACTCACTAGGTTCCCAGGCAATAATTCTGGCGCTATTCGCGCCGCCATTCCCAATGATTCTGAGGAGTTCAAGCTGAGTCGAATGAGGCATATCGCTGACGGACTGAAGAAACAAAGTTCCTGCGTTCGCGTCATGGGTTAACTTTAAAAGCTCTTGAACACTTAAGGCACGGCATTCAACAGGCACGAATCGATTTTTTGTTCGATTGCTTTCCTGATGAATAAAGAGCGCGAGAAGAAGGCTTAGGGCCTGAGTGCCTGAAAGAATTAAAATGGGAAACATCGAATGGGAGACCGCGCGCGCCATCGAGTAGGCGGGCGATGCTTGAACGTGTGAAGGTATCAAATCCACATAGACTTCCGCGCCTTCAGCAAATTGATCGTCTGCGGGCACTTCTATTTTGCGGTTTTTAACAATAGCGCGTTGAACCATGGCCACCTCATATTCAATGTACCACACTATAGTTCATTTGCTAACAGCATCAAACCAAGCCCGCGCCCACTTCAGTTCGCTCACGATGCCTGAATGGATATCGACTATTCCGGCGTCTCCGACGACCGATTTCGCTCCGGCGTTGCCGCTCGCGGCCAGTCCGGCGAGCACGTTCCACGTGTACGTTTCGACGATGAAATTGTCGGTCAGATTCTCCGCGAGCGCGTGCCGAATCGCGGGACCCACACTATCTCGCGTGGTGCCCAGCGCGCCGTTGCCAAGATCCGTGAAAAGCGGCACGTGAAAGTGGCAGCGCAGTTCGGAGAAATCGGCGAGCGTTTTAACTTTCATGCGGCGCGGGTTCCAAAGATCAGGCATATCCGCCAGCCGCGTCAGCGAACCATCGCGATTTTTTGCCACGATCTGATGCAAATAACGCGGCTCGTCGAGCGCCTTCAAACGCCCCAGCGCTTCCTCGTTCTTCGACGGTTCCTTCAGTGTCAGCGCCGCCGACAAATGCAGCCCGCTCAGCGTGATGCCCGCGGCCTTGAGTTTTTTCAGATCGTCCACGCAGTCTTCGAATTCCACGGCCTGATGACAAAGGTCTAGATTAATGGTGATAAAGCGGCGCGCGATTTCCTCCGCCTGCACGCGCGAAACGCCGAGCTGCTGCGGAAATTTCTGACGGGCATCGGCGAGAATGGTACCGAAATACGTGATAAATTCGCTGATCGCTTCGCCGGTTGTCATCGGCTCGGGTTCAAGACCCAGCACCACCGTTTTGCCCGTCAAACGCTCAAGGCGCAGAAGTTCACGCACGCATTCAGTCATAAAATGCGCGCACTGCATCCGCACTTCTTCGCTATCCGGGTAGAGTCCGTTGAACACGCCGGAAGGCACGCTGATTGCAGCCGGAATTCCCACGCGGCCGGAATGATCCATGAAATGAGTCATGACCTTGGCAATTTTCAAACTATAAAGCGCGCGGCCGCCATCGGTCCAAGGCGGGGAGTAAACCTGCTCCTTGACGCGCGGCGCGTGAAAGTCGCGGATCGGAAACGCGTTGATGGAGACCACGTTCAATTTTTGTGCGGAAAGCGTATCGAGGAATTTCTCACAGGCGGGCGACGGCGGTGCCTTCAAAATGTCATCGGTGAGATACGACGTGCTGCCCAGCGGCGCATGGGCGAGCATTTCGTCGGCTTGCTTCATGCCCACTCGCAAGTTCACGCAGGCAGCGGCATTCCCGAAAGCGCGGCGCGAAATGGGCGCGACATGCTCGCGTAGGCTGCGTGATAATTCATCGAGCGTTTCGGCGGGATGTACGTTCGTGGAGTATGACAGACAGACGTTGCGGCCATTGACGTTCAGTTGAGCCATGCTCTACCCTCGTGCGTAAGCTGACACGTCCACCATAACGGATTGTCAAAAATTAACAATCCTGCCTCATCTAAGGGGGTCTGTCAGCCGATGTTATATTTGCGCCGCTTGACATTTCCGGGGCGTTGAGTGAACATAAGCGCCTCTTTTAGATCACGAATAAGTTCCGTAGGAGCACATCTATGGCGTCAGTGACGGTAATTTTCGGCGGTCAGGAACAGAGCGTATTTCAGCTCGACAAGCCTAAGATGATCGTGGGCCGCGAACCGGGTTGCGAAATTCACATCGACAACTTGGGCATTTCGCGGAACCATTGCGCCTTCGTCAACCGCAACGATTCATTCGTCCTGCAGGATATGGGCTCGTCGAATGGCACTTACGTGAATGGCCGTAAAATCACGGAATATTTCCTCAATGACGCCGACGAAGTCATCATCGGAAAGTACACACTGAAATTTAAAAATGAAGCTCAAGCCGTGGCCGCGGCGGAGAAGACGCCCTCGATGGACGCGGGCGTCCCCGACACACTCAATACGTACGTTATGGATGGCGCCAAAATTCAGGAGCAGCTCGCGAAGATGCGTTCCGGCCAGCAGAACGCCGCAGCCGCGCCGGCAGCCGCACCCCACGGCGCCACCGCCAAAGACTACGCGAAAGCGCTCGATCCGGGCGTTCCCGAAGGCGCGGGCGGCGATGCCGCCAAGATGAAGACGATGGTCATCGCGCTGGCCGCGGTGGTGGTCGTGCTGCTTCTGGCCGTCGTCGTATTGATGGTCATGATGAAGAAGTAATAAACGAGCTCACAGAGCCCGAAATGTTCTCACACCTTTGCAGTCCGCGCAGGCCCGGCTATATCGCCGGGCCTTCTTCCGCGCCGCCTTTGGTGGCGTTCAGCGCGGCCAGCCGTTGCGTGCGAATCGTCTGCAGCGAGCGCTGTGCCTCCGCGTTGTCAGGATCGATATCCAGCGCGCGTGAGTAGGCAGCCTCCGCTTCCTCCATATGTCCCAGCCGCTGCAGAGCGCGGCCCCGGCCGCAGGCTGCATCAGAGAGGCGCGGATCAAGTTCCAGCGCCTTCGTAAAATGGAACAGCGCTTCCTCGCTCTTGAGCGTGGATAGCGCCGCCAGAGCCATGTGGTGATGCGGCAAACCATCGCGCGGATTAACCTTGCTCGCCGTTTCGAAACGCACGCGCTCCGATTTGTAGCGACGAAATCCTTCAAAAGCGAAGCGCAGTGATTGATAGATCAACGCATCCTGTGGAGAATCCAGTGTCGCGCGTTCAAGGCAGGCGACCGCCTGTTCCACGTCGCCGCTGCGCAGGGCCAGCGCGCCGCGTTCAAACCAGAGTCTGGCGCTGCCGCCTTCGCCGGCGGGACATTGCTCCAGGATCACGCGCGCTTCGTCGCGGCGGCCTTCGCTTTCAAAAAGCTGCGCCCGCAATACAGACGCCCGCACGGCCATATCCCGCGCTCGATCGGCGCCGTTGCCTGTCACTTGCGCCGCGGATTGCACGGCATCTCGGAGGAGCGTATCGACGTCCAGCGGCTGCGCGATGGGCTTGCGCGTAAACCGGGCTCGGGCCACCTGAACGACTGCGGCGTCGAATAAGGCGTGCGGGTTGAGCACTCCGTTTTTGGCGCCGGCAGACTCTTCTAATTGCTTCAGTGCTTCGTTGACGGCCACAGAGACATCGTCACGCACGGCTGTCATTCCGGTCACTTCGCGAAGCCGTCCGAGCAGATCGTAGCCCTCGACCAAGCGGGGGTCCGCTTTGATCGCACGCAGGTATCGTTCTTCGGCTTCTTCGAACAGACCGGCATTATCGTATAGTTCGCCCTGGTGGATGAACAGCCGGGCCTCATTGGGGAAACGGAGGATCGCTTCCGAGATCTCGGACTGCGCGCCTTTCAGGTCGGCGCTGCCATCGAGCGTCACGCTATGAACGTAGGCAATGTTCAGCGCCGCCCATACGCTGCGTGGATCCATCGCGGCGGACTTGCGAAAGGTATCGAGCGCCAGAACACGGTGGCCGCGCAGGATGTATCCGCCGCCCAGCGCGTTCAGCGCCTGAGCCGAAGTCACGTCGAGTTGCGAAGCGCGTTCCAGGTAGTCAATACGTTCATGAACGAGGCGGTTTTCCATGCGCGCCAAGTCGAGATTCACCAGCGCTTCCAGCGACGGACCGTGCGTGGGATCGATCGCCTTCTCCAGGACAATCGCGTGCTCGTAGGCAGCGATGCCGTCGCGCATGCGGCCCCTATCGCAGAGGACATTGCCGAGATTGTTGTAAAGAGTCGGACGGCGCGGAGAAAGATTGATCGCGCGGCGGTAGTTCTTTTCGGCCTCGGGCAGATCGCCGCGGCGATAATAGAGTGCACCCAGACGGCCCAGCAGCGTGCTGTCATCCGGCGTGCGAGCCAATTCGGATCTTAATTCAGCGATGGCGCGGTCGAGCGGATGGATGTCGGACCGGCGCACCGTCGTCTTCGGCAGCGCGACGACGCGATTGGAGATCTTTCGGCGAATCGTTTTCTTACCAGCACTTGTACTGCCCACGGATTTAAGCCCCCCGGCCTTCTCATTGTTGGTCGTGCCGCGTTTCAAGCGCCCGGTCTTGCGCGCTCCCCGCTTACACGGACTGGCATTTTCGGACCGAGTCTTGTTCGGCTTGCGGTCGGAACCCGCTCGCTCGTCGTTTCGTTCACGCGGCATGTGCTTAATCCATTCGGCTTACTTCCCCGTGCAACTTGAGCCTTTTGCAATTGTCCAACGTGTCAGGGTTACACGCCAAACATCCGCATTTTACCCTAAAATATACGACTGGTAGCGGTATGAAGCAACTGACAGGCACGACGCTATAATCTATAAATTTATTTTGACGCCGCGTGGACAAAGGCCTCTTTCCTTCCACCCCCTCCTTATAGTGGAGCGGGATGGATCCAAAAATAAAAACGCAGAGGAGTTGTCACCTCTGCGCTCTCGCGGGATTAAAAAGCATCAATGGTTACTGCAGAGCCGCTACGCCTGGAAGAGTCTTGCCTTCGAGGAACTCCAGACTGGCACCGCCGCCCGTGGAAATGTGCGTGATCTTGTCCGCGACTTTCGCCTTCTTCACTGCGGCAACCGACTCCCCGCCGCCGACTATGGAGACCGCGCCCGTGTTGGCGGCGATAGCCCTCGCGATGGCGAATGTTCCAGCGTTGAACGGCTCGAGTTCGAACACGCCCAGCGGCCCGTTCCAGACGATCATTTTGGCCTTGGCCAGCTCGGCACTGTAGGCGACCACGGTTTTGGGACCAATATCGAGTGCCATGGTATCTGCGGGAATCTGGTCCCATTCCACGGCCTTATTCGGGGAGTGGGCTTCGAACGTGTCGGCTACGACATGATCGAGCGGCAGAATGAAATTCTTGTTCTGGGCCTTCGCCTTGGCCAGGATCTCTTTCGCCAAATTCACGCAGTCCGGTTCGACCAGCGACTTGCCAGCTTGCTTGCCCTGCGCCAGCAGGAACGTGTAAGCCATCGCGCCGCCGATCAGGATCGTGTCGGCGACTTCGAGCATTTTCATGATGACTTTGATCTTGTCGGACACTTTCGCGCCGCCGAGCACCACCACGTAGGGGTGATCGGGCTTGGAGAGCGCGCGGCCGAGATAGTCGATTTCCTTCTGCAGCAGCAGGCCCGCGGACTTCCGCGAAAACTTTTTCGCGACGGCGTGAACCGACGCGTGAGCGCGGTGGGCGGCGCCGAACGCATCGTTCACGTAGACGTCACCGAGTTTGGCAAGCTGTGCCGCGAAGGCTTCGTCGTCTTCTTCTTCGCCGGCGTGATAGCGCAGATTCTCAAGCAGCAGAACATCGCCGACTTTCATCGCAGCCACGGCGTTTTCGGCGGGCGCGCCAACGCAATCTTCAGCGAACGCGACCGTCTTTCCAAGGTGCTTCGAGAGACGGTCCGCAACCGGCTTCAGCGACATTTTCGGATCGCGTCCCTCGGGGCGGCCGAAGTGGCTGCACAAGACGACGCGAGCGCCTTTTCCGGTGAGGTAATTGATGGTCGGCAACGCGGCAACGACGCGCGTGTCGTCCTTGATTTCACCGGTTTTCTTGTCCGTGCTGACATTAAAATCCACCCGGCACAAAATGCGTTTTCCGGCCACGTCAAGATCTTGCAGCGTCTTAGCCATCACTCGAAAACTCCTGTTCTAAAATGTGTTTTTTCTGAAGTGATTAGATTATCGTGACGAAACGCAGTATCAAGCGGTATCGGGCGACCGCGCCCGACTCCGTTTTAGCTGACCGGGGCAAACAGCGACCACGATGGATGAGTTGAAGACGGGCAATCCTGTGTTTGATTACCGGGCTGGATTCCGCCGGCGGGCGCACGCCCTGCAGAATGTATTGATGCAAGTGGGGCTGCTGCAGATGATGGCCGGAGGCGTTGCGGCGCTGTTTCTGGATGAAAAATTACAAGCGGCGCTGCTCATCGCGTCCGCATGTGGAGCCGGTTTTGTGTTCGCGGGAATTGCGTGGGGCTTTTACTGGCGCAACAAATTACGCGCGGATTTTCGCGCTCAATTCGGACCGAAATAGATTAGCCTTGATCGCGATTGCGGCTTTTCTTTCGACGCGGCGCACGTTCGGAATCGTCCTCATCGTCTCCGACCAACGCGGCTGAATCCGGCATGATGTTCGAGAGTTTCTTATCCATCGAACGCCGTTCATCCGCCAACAGAATGTGAGCGCTCGACACGTGTTCGTCCAGCTTGGCGCAGCGCTTTTCCAGGGTCTCAATGCGGTCGCGGAGCTTCTGCCATTCTTTGGCGTGGGTGCCCTTGATGCGCATCGCTTCGCGGCGATGGTACAGCCACGACGGAAATGCGACCACCAGTCCTGCCAGCAGGACGACGGCAATAAGCCCAGCTACACCAAGGGAAAGAAAATTATTCACCCAATCCATACTGGTGCTATCGTACCACTCCGTAGCGACTTTGTCACAGTTTGTGTGGAAACTTTCTCAACGCCGACGCGCGCCAAAAACGCGGCGCCTGTAGCGGTTCAAAAACCTGGAATTCTTCCACCCTTTTCTTTTATTCCGGAGTGAATGTAGTAACTTCTGAGCGGTGACGGTTTGGCGGGAGACCTTCATCCCAACGGTAGCAGCAGGGATGGGCGCCCGCTTTTTATGCGGCACGTGATCGCAGCACCATGTACCACTCAGACTGATTTGGCCCTGATGCCCCCTAAAGGAGGCGTCCGGTCAGGAACACTGCGGAACTACAATGCCCAAACGAACGGACATTCACAAGATTCTGATCATTGGATCGGGCCCCATCGTGATCGGCCAGGCCTGCGAATTTGATTATTCCGGCACGCAAGCCTGCAAGGCTTTAAAGGAAGAAGGCTACTTCGTCATCCTGGTCAATTCCAATCCCGCCACGATCATGACCGACCCTGAAATGGCCGACCGGACTTACATCGAACCCGTCACGCCGGAAGTCATCGCCAAAATTATTGAGATTGAACGGCCCGATGCGCTGTTGCCGACCCTCGGCGGCCAGACCGGACTGAACACCGCTATCCGCCTCGCCCAGATGGGCGTTCTGAAGAAGTTCAATGTTCAGATGATCGGCGCCGATGAAAAAGCCATTCACAAGGCCGAAGACCGCGAACAATTTAAAATTGCCATGCGCAAGATCGGTCTCGATGTGCCCCGCTCCGGCACCGCGCATACGTTGGACGAAGCCCTCAAACTGGCTCAGGAAATCGGTCTGCCGTGCGTCATTCGTCCCGGCTTCACCATGGGCGGAACCGGCGGCGGCATTGCGTACAACATCGAAGAATTCGAATCGATCGTTCGCCGCGGATTGATGTATAGCCTTAATTCCGAAGTGCTGGTCGAAGAGTCGCTCGAAGGCTGGAAAGAGTATGAATTGGAAGTGATGCGCGACCGCCGCGACAATGTCGTCATCATCTGCTCCATCGAAAATTTCGATCCGATGGGCGTACATACCGGCGACTCCATCACCGTCGCTCCCGCGCAGACGCTGACCGACAAAGAGTACCAGCGCATGCGCAATGCCGCGATCGCGATCATCCGCGAGATCGGCGTCGAGACCGGTGGCAGCAACATCCAGTTCGGCATCAATCCGGAAAACGGCCGCATGATCATCATCGAGATGAATCCGCGCGTCTCACGCAGCTCGGCGCTCGCCAGCAAAGCCACCGGATTTCCCATCGCCAAGATCGCCGCCAAGCTCGCGGTCGGCTACACGCTCGATGAGATTCCCAACGACATCACGCGCAACACGCCCGCGTGTTTCGAACCCTCCATTGATTACTGCGTGGTGAAGATTCCGCGCTTCGCATTCGAAAAATTTCCGGCGACCGACAGCACGCTCGGCACGCAGATGAAATCCGTCGGCGAAGTGATGGCCATCGGCCGCACGTTCCGGGAGGCCTTGCAGAAAGCATTGCGCGGCCTGGAAATCAAGCGCTTTGGAATGGGCTGCGATCCCAAAGAACAGAAACAACAGAAAGAGTATTCGCGCGAAACGATCCAGCAATTGCTCTCGCGTCCCAATGAACACCGCATCTTCGCGATCCGGCTCGCGCTGACCGCCGGATTCAGCATCGACGACATTTACGAATTGACCGGCATCGATCCCTGGTTCTTGCGAAACATCGCGGAACTCGGCCAGATTGAATCGCAGCTTCGCAACGCGGGGACGCTGGATAAGGCATCTCGCGAACTGATCTGGGAGGCCAAGCGAAACGGGTTCTCCGACGCACAGCTGGCCTTCATCTGGGAATCCAACGAGCTGGCCGTTAGAGCGCGGCGTAAAGAACTCAATGTTGTCGCCACCTTCAAGCTCGTCGATACCTGCGCCGCGGAATTTGAAGCCTACACGCCGTATTTCTATTCCTCTTACGAAGAGGAAGACGAAGCCAAGCCGCGCCTCACCACAAAAAAGAAAATCATGATTCTCGGCGGCGGGCCCAACCGCATCGGGCAGGGCATCGAGTTCGATTATTGCTGCTGCCATGCAGCCTTCGCGATGAAGGAACTCGGGTACGAGTCCATCATGGTGAACTCGAATCCCGAAACCGTCTCCACCGATTACGACACGTCCGACCTGCTCTTTTTTGAGCCGCTCACGTTTGAAGACGTGATGAACATTCACGACACCGTCAAGCCGGACGGAACCATCGTCCAATACGGCGGCCAGACGCCGCTGAATCTCGCGCGGCGCCTTCACGACGCCGGCGTCAAGATCATCGGCACGCCGGTGGAATCCATCGAGGCCGCCGAGGACCGCAAGAAATTCAACGTGCTCGTTGACGAATTAAAACTGACCCAGCCGAAGGGCAGGACTGCCACAACCGTGGACGAAGCGAAAGAAGTCGCTGCGCGCATTGGCTATCCCGTGCTCGTCCGGCCCAGCTTCGTTCTGGGCGGGCGGGCCATGGAAATCTGTTACGACCCGGCGAAGCTGGTGCCTTACGTTGAGGCCGCCTTTGAAGCCGGGCCAGACGCGCCGGTGCTCATCGATAAGTTCCTGGAAGACGCGATCGAGGTCGACGTCGATGCCATTTCCGATGGAACCGATGTGCTGCTCGCCGGCGTGCTCGAACACATTGAAGAGGCCGGAACGCACTCCGGCGACGCCGCGATGGCACTGCCGCCGCACAGTCTCTCCGACAGCCAGATCGCGCAGATCACGCAGATCACGCGCAAACTGGCTTACGCGCTGAAAGTAGTCGGGCTGATGAACATTCAGTTCGCGATCAAAGGCGAGACGATTTACATTCTCGAAGTCAATCCGCGCGCCAGCCGCACGATTCCGTTCGTGAGCAAAGCGACCGGCGTTCCGTGGGCGAAGATCGCGGCCAAGTGCATGGTGGGCGTCACGCTGAAGCAGCAGGGTATCACGCACGCGCCCATTCCCGAACACATCTGCGTGAAAGAATCCGTCTTCCCCTTCAATAAGTTTCTCGGCAACGACACGGTGCTTGGGCCGGAGATGAAATCGACGGGCGAAGTGATGGGAATCGACACCGATTTCGGCCGCGCATTCGCCAAGGCACAGATGGCCGCGGGACAGACGCTGCCGTCCAAGGGAAAAATATTCTTGTCCGTATCGGATGCCGACAAGCGCGATGCGGTTCAACTGGCTAAGCAGCTCGTGAAGCTCGGCTTCATCATCGTCACCACGGAAGGCACGCACAAAACGCTGGCGCGCCAGGGCATCAAGAGCGAACGCGTCAAGAAGATCAGCGAGGGCCGGCCGAACATGCTGGACCTGGTAAAAAACGGCGACATCACGCTCGTGATCAACACGCCGACGGGCAAAGGCCATCACACCGACGAGGCGAAAATTCGCACGGCTATGGTCTCGCATAACATCCCCTGCATCACCACGATTGCCGGTGCGCAAGCAGCCGTCACTGGTATTGAGAGCATGCTTTCAGGTTTCGGCGTCAAGGCGCTACAGCACTATTTCAGCGACGCCGCTCCGCGCGAATGACGGCCCGCACGGAGGAGGACGCAGCTATTTCTTAGGTGTCCTTCAGTCGTCGTGTCTGTTTATTCCTGAGTCGATTGAAAAGGAACGAGGCGTATGCGGATTGCCATTGTCGGAACGGGATATGTCGGGCTTGTCGCGGGAACGTGTTTTGCCGAGACGGGGAATGATGTCATCGGACTGGATGTCGATGCCGCAAAAGTCGCTCGCCTGAGCAAGGGCGAAATTCCTATTTTTGAGCCGGGCCTCAGCGATTTGTTTTCACGCAGCCTCCGCGAAGGGCGCCTCTCTTTCACGACCAGCTATGACGAGGCCGTGAAGCACGCGGAGATTTTTTTTCTGTGCCTCCCCACCCCGCCTTTGGAAGATGGTTCGGCGGATACGCGCCACGTCTTAAGCGCCGCGCGAGAGATCGCCAAGCGTATGAGCGGGCACAAACTTCTGGTTTCAAAAAGCACGGTTCCGATCGGCACGAACAAAGAAATTACTGACGAAGTGAAGAAGCATTACAAGGGCGAGTTCAGTGTCGCGGCCAATCCGGAATTCCTGAAGGAAGGAACCGCGATCGAGGATTTTCTCAAGCCGGACCGCGTCGTGCTGGGCGTCAATGACAACAGGGCCTTTGAAACGCTGAGCGCGCTTTACGAGCCGTTCGTGCGGACTGGCGCGCCGATCATCAGAATGGATCCGGCGTCCGCCGAACTGACCAAGTACGCGGCCAATGGTTTTCTCGCGACCAAGATTTCATTCATGAATGAGATTGCGAGGCTGTGCGAAAAAACCGGCGCGGACGTGGATCTGGTTCGCATTGGCATGAGCAAAGACGCGCGCATCGGCAGCGCGTTTCTGTTTCCGGGCATCGGTTATGGAGGCTCGTGTTTTCCGAAGGACACGCGCGCGCTGGTGCAGTCCGGCCGCAAATGCGGCCTGGAAATGAGCATCGTAAACGCCGCCGAAAAGGTCAATGAGACGCAGAAGCTCATCCTGTTTCCGCGCATCAAAGCGCACTTCAACGGCAGCCTGTCGGGGAAAACGATCGCGCTGTGGGGCCTGGCGTTCAAGCCTCGCACCGATGATATCCGCGAAGCTCCGGCGCTCGCGTTGATTGAAAAACTGATCGAGGAAGGCGCGAAAATCCGGGCGTTCGATCCGGAAGCGGTCGCCAATGTGAAACGTATTTTCGGCGACAAAGTCTATTTCGCGCAGTCGGCTTATGACGCTCTGGACGGAGCGGACGCGCTGCTGCTCGCGACCGAATGGAACGAGTTCCGCACGCCGGATTGGGAGCGCGTCAAAAAATTGCTGCGCACACCGACGGTGTTCGACGGCCGCAATATTTACCAGGGCGCCACATTGCGCAAGCTCGGCTTTTCGTACTACGGAATCGGAAAACCGTAGCACGCATTCATGACGCACAACCGATAATTCATAAACGGCTGCGTGTTGTTTATGCATCATGCGTTATGCATTAGAATCAAAGCATGTGCGGAATTGCTGGACTTCTCCGGTGGGATGGCCTTGCGAATGACGACGCGGCGCGCGTTAAGGCCGCGGCGGATGTGCTCACGCACCGCGGGCCGGATGGCGCGGGGCTCTATCACGACAGCCATATCGCGCTCGGTTTCCGCCGGCTGAAAATCATTGATCTGTCGCCTGCGGGCGACCAGCCCATGTGCAACGAGGATGGTTCGCTGTGGGTGGTCTTCAACGGCGAAATTTACAATTTTCGAGAGCTGCGCGACGAGCTGAAAACGCAGGGCCACACGTTCAAATCACAATCCGATACGGAAGTGCTGCTGCATCTTTACGAGCAGCACGGCGAGGAGATGCTGCCGAGATTGCGCGGCATGTTTGCGTTCGCTTTATGGAATGTGCGCGAACAAAAATTGATTCTGGCGCGCGATCCTATTGGTGTGAAGCCGCTTTATTTCGCGGAACGATCCGGCTTCATCGCATTCGCCAGCGAGCCCAAGGCGCTTTTTTCACTCGGCATAAAGCCGGAAATCGACCCGGTTGCGATTCATCAGGCGCTGACCTATCGCTACGTGCCGCCGCCGCGCAGCGGGTTTAAGGATGTGGAGAAATTGCCGCCGGGGAATGTGGCGATCGCGGAGAAGGGGGCGTTGCAGTACCGGAAATGGTGGACATTTCCATTTTCATTGAGCCCGGCATATTCGCGTGATGCTTATCATGAGCGAACGAAAAGATTGATTGCAGAAATCACTGCAAACGGTGGAAAACCACGCATCGCTTCCTATGACGAGTGGCTGAAGCACAAGTCGTCAGATGTCCTTCAGGAATCCGTGCACCGCCGACTCGTCAGCGATGTCCCGCTGGGCGCATGGCTTTCAGGCGGCATTGACTCCGGTCTGGTTGCGTCAACAATCCCGGCGTCTGTTCAGTCGTTCTGTGCAGGGTTCACAGAGCCCGATTACGACGAACGCGCGCGGGCTCGGGCGACGGCGGCACATTTGAAATCGAAGCATACCGACTTTGAAACTCCCGCCGACGTCTTTAATCTTCTACCGCAGATTGTGTGGCATGCGGATGAACCGTTTTTCGACAGTTCCTGTTTGCCGACGTTTGTGCTCGCGGAGAAAACGAAGCCGCATGCGACGGTTGTGCTCAGCGGCGATGGCGGCGATGAGGCGTTTTGCGGGTATGACCGGTACGTCGGCATGCAGCTTTTTGAGCGCTACAAGAAGACGCCGGCGATTTTTCGGAAGCTCGCGCTGGCCTATGTGAATTGGCGTTATCCCACGGCGTCGCGGCAGGGCTGGGACCGCATGCTGCGCTGGCTGGAGAAATGCCGCCTGATGGAAGCGAGCGGACATCATCCGTATCTGGCGGCCATGGAATTATTCAGTGAAGAACAGAAAGCGGAACTTTACGGCGCGGCGATCGCGGATGAAATTGAGGGCGATAACGCGCGCGAGTACCTTGATAATACGATTCTGCGCGCACGCGATTCGATGAAGGCCGACGGTTCTGACGAATTGCCAAGTGCGTTTGCGCCTGGCCTATTTCAGCGCGCGGATCTGGAATCGTATCTGCCGGGTGATGTGCTGCATAAAGTGGACCGCATGTCGATGGCGCACGGTGTCGAAGTGCGCTCGCCGTTCCTTGACGTGGATCTCATTTCGTTCGCGCTCGCGCTGCCTGACAACGTAAAACTTCCGGGCCGCGAGACGAAGCCATTGCTACGCCAGGCCGCCGCGAAAGTGCTTCCGCCCGAGGTCGTCTCAGCACGAAAAAAAGGGTTCGGCGTGCCGCTTGATGAGTGGTTTCGCGGACCGCTGCAAAGGAGCGCACTGCCGCTTTTTGAAGAGTCGCATCTGGTCAGCGACGGACTTTTCAAGCCGCGTTTCTGGGAGCGATTCTGGAATGAACATCAAGAGAATAAAGCACAACACGGCGAGCGGCTTTATGCGTTATTATCGCTCGAAATTTGGTACCGGACATTCATCTCAGGCCCGGTGCCAGCAACGCGGCCCGAACCGCTGAGGTAGTGATGGCCGTGCGACAATCCGAAGCGCGAGTGCTGACGGTTAACGTCGGAAATACGCATACGCGCGCCGTCGTGTGGTCTGGTTTTCGCGCGGTTGGGACCATCACGTGGCTCACGGAAAAGTCAGCGCCGCTAACGCTACTCAAGCGACACGCGAAGAAAGATGGCACCATCGTTCTGGCCGGTGTTGTTCCGGCGAAGAAGAATAAGTTGGCCGGAAGACTCGCTTCCTTTGCAGATGTTTATATCTTTCGAAAAGATTTCGCTGCGCTGATTACGATCAAGCCCAAGCCTAGTGCGAATGTGGGTGATGATCGTATCGCGGCGGCACTCGGCGCGGCCCAGCTTAGCGGCGACGGCCCGTGGGTTGTCGTCGATGCGGGCACGGCGGTTACGGTGAACGCTGTTGAGCAGGATGAGAACGGGCATCCCCTTTTTTCAGGCGGCTTGATTTTTCCGGGTGCGGCGATGAGTCTTGCGGCGATGCATAAGAGAACCGCGCAGCTGCCGAAACTAACACCCCTGAAGGGCCCGAAAAAAACGTCTGTTTTCATAGGTAAAAGCACAGGCGAAGCCATGCTCAATGGCGTTCATTACGCAGTGATTGGCGGGGTTTGCGAATGTATCAGGGGTCAGCTTGAAGAACTCGGAACCGCCGCGCGGATCGTGCTGACCGGGGGCGGATTAAATGACGACATGTGCTCAACAGTTCAGGGACAATTTCCAGGCCTCGTGAGCGTTCAGCCGCAGCTTGTGCACATTGGATTGCGCGCGGCGTGGGCGGCACATGCGCGAGAGGCGCGATGAGCGTGACAGCCGAATTCGCCACTATTCCGATCTTCGTCCGTGTGACCGGTTCGGGTTCGGGAGGCATTACAAAATTCGTACTCGATGGCGAGGCTGTTGCGGTCTTTCTCAAGCCGATTTTGAAAACAAAGCGCGACCTGTCAGCGGCGGTTTCGGGCGATTTGCTTTATGGAAAGCTGTTCGATTCACGGGGGCAGATCGTCGATGAAGTCGTCATCGCCACGGTCGGCAAAAAGGAATCGGGAACCGGAAACGACCAGGTGGAGCTTTCCTGCCATGGTGGCGAGGGGGCGCTGGCGGCTGTGGAAGAGACTCTGCTAGCCGCGGGGATTCAACGCGGCCGCGATACAGCGCTGATGGAACGTGCGCATCTGCGCGGAAAATTTTCACTGATCGCTATCGAGGCGGAGCTTCGCCTGGCGCGCGCGTCGACGCCGCGGCAAGCGGAATGGCTTTTAGCCAGCCGCGCTTTTCAGACTGCATGGGAGCGGCACGGGTTCAATCTGGCGCTGGCGATGCGCTCGCGAGAACAGTTTAAGAATTCCGTGCTGCATGATGCCGTGGAGGCGTGCCTGATTCAGGCGCAGCATGCAAAACAATTGTTGCGGCAGCATCACGTGGTTATCCTCGGGCACGTCAACGCGGGGAAGTCGACGCTGGCCAATGCGCTGGCGCGGTCCGAGCGGCACATCATCAGTGCGATTCCCGGCACGACGCTCGACCGGCTCGACACACCGCTTGAAATTCGCGGCTTAAATGTGCTGCTTTCGGATACCGCCGGCCTGCGAGAATCGACCGATCCGATCGAGCGCGAGGGTCAAGGACGCGGGTTGCGCGCATCGAAAACGGCGGACCTGCGGCTGATCGTTCTGGATGGGTCGCGGGCGCCATCGGAGAGCGATATCGAGATGATTTCGCAGGCGGCGCACGCGGGTCCGAGTCTGGTGGTGCTGAACAAATGTGATCTTGGAATTGATGAAGACGCGCAGGGGCTGGGGTTCGTGGCGGGCGGCGATCTTATCGCGCTTTCGGCACTGAATCGCGAAGGGCTGCCAGCGCTTTCGGCTGGAATTGAAGCCGCGTTGCTGCCCGCCACGACCGCGACAAACGGACCATTCACGATTCGGCACGAGAGCGTGCTGCGGCAGATAAAAAGCGACCTTCAGAAAAGCGGGCCGGTGGCGGAAATTCTGACCCTGATTCGAAAACTGGTCGGCATTCGCCCTGATGCGGAGCAGCTGAATTTGGTTCTCACGGAGAGTGTTTCGTGAATGTGCTTCATGTGATAACCGGCCGCGGGCCGACCGGTCCGGCGGCGGCGGCGATGACGGATGTCAAAGCGTTGCGAGCGGCGGGACACACCGCTTACATCGCCTCGCGGCAGGGTTCCGGGCTGATGCTGGCGTGCGACGAGGAATCCGTGCCTTATGTGAGCGGCTTGAAACTCGGGCGCGGCGCGATGCGGCTGTGGCATCTGCCGTACGATGTGCGACAGCTTCGCGGCATCGTGCGGAATTTATCGATCGATGTCATTCACGTGCATCGAAGCGACGATCAAATTCTGGCGTCGGCAGCGATAGGAAAAAAACTATCCGCGCGAATGGTTCGCACGTGGCATCGCGATCCCATGACGATCCCGCGCCCGTTTCTTTCGCGGCTCGCGCGGCAATCGGATGGAAGCGTGTGTGTGTCGCGGCAGCACGCCGAGGCGCTGCGATCCGTGGGCGTGAGGCAGTGCGATTACATACCGGTGGCGGTCGACGTCGAAACGTTCACGCCACGCAATTCTGAGGAGCCGCCGCCGCTCATTCGCATCGGCCACGTGGGGCGCTGGAAACGAAGCCGGGATGGAAAGGATCGCGGGCAGCGCGCGGCATTGGATGTTTTTTCGCGGCTTCCGAAAGATGCGAATTGGAAGGGCCTGCTCATTGGAAGAGGCGAGATGGCCGAGGAGCTCCGCCGGGAGGCGTTTGAGATTCGCGGTCTTTCTTCCGAACAGGTCGAGCTGGTAAAATTTGAGAAACAGGCGCCGCGGGGATTCGCGAGCATGCTGGCGAGCTTGCAACTCGGCTTGGTCTTCACGACGGGAAGCGATGGGACATCGCGCGCGGCGGCGGAACTGCTGGCGTGCGGGGTTCCCTTGATGGTCGCCGATATTGCGGGGCTGCGCGAGCTGGCTGAAGATGCTGCGTCTGGAAGCAGGCACGTTGCGGATGATCCGACGGGTTGGGCGGCGGCGATTTCGAAATTGTTGCAGGATCGCGAGGCACTCACGCGCATGAGTCGCGCGGCTCGCCAGCGCGCGGAGGGCGTTCATTCGCTGAAAGCGCGTGGGGAAAGTCTGGCGGCGTTCTATCGCGGGCTTTGATTTTTCACCACCAAGACACGGAGCACTCCATCAAGGGCAAACGGCAGGTGTCCGAAACCCGACCGTCAGGGAGGGAGAGCGCGTGGATTGCAATCCACGCGGAGCCCTTGCAGACGCGCGGGCTTCGGATGACGGAGTCTGCGGCACGGTTACTTGATTTCGGGGTGTTCGCTTTGGGCGGGAGCGAGGGCGCGGCGGATGGCGCCGGCCAATTTCTCCAACGTAAATGGTTTCTGGATCAGTTCGCGCGCACCGGCGTTAAGCAGCGAATGAACGGTTTGATCGGCGCTGTATCCGGAAATTAAAATGATCGGAACGTGGGGCTGTCTCGTGCGTATTTCGCTAAAGAGCGAAAAGCCGGCAAGGCCTGGCATCATCACGTCAAGGAGCAGAACGTCAGGCGTGTAGTCCGGGTCCTTGTCGAGCTGAGTAATGGCATCCGAACCACCGATCGCGGTCTTCACTTTGTAGCCCAGACTGATCAGAAGCTGCCTCATCGTGTCGCGCAGAATGGCATCGTCGTCGATCAGCAGCACTTTTTCACTTCCGGCGAAGGCCGCGGCATTGGGCAGCGCGAGACGCACGGCATTCATCTCGGCCTGGCTGCCTATGGCGGCCATCGCGCCGGAACGCAACGCACTGAGGGAGGGTTTTGTTCCCGGCAAATGAATTGAGAAACGCGTCCCTTTGCCCAACTGAGAATGGCACTGAATTTTTCCGCCGTGACTGCGGACAATTCCAAAGACGACCGAGAGGCCCAAGCCCGTGCCTTTTCCAGGCTCCTTCGTGGTGAAAAACGGTTCGAACAGGCGGTGTTGCACTTCTTCGGTCATGCCCGTTCCGGTGTCGCTCACTTCGAAAAGAATTCCAGGCACCGCTTGTGCGGGGTCCGCCGAACCGCGCGGGGCACCGTGCGGTTCGGGGGCCGCGGACAGGGTGAGCGTGCCGCCGCGCGGCATGGCATCGCGCGCATTGACGCAGAGATTCAGGATCACCTGTTGGAGTTGCGTGGGATCTCCGTAAACGGGGGGGAGTTGATCGGAGAGGATCGTCACGACGCGGATGCTGCGCGGCAACGACCCACCGAGAAGTTCGGACGATTCTTTAATCAGCGCGCCGAGATCGACAGCACGCGGCTGCAGAACCGATTTGCGCGCGAAGGCCATCAGCTTGGCGGTGAGATCCGCTCCGCGGTGCGCGGCGGATTCGATTTTCGACATCGCGCTGAGCATCAATTCGTCGTCGCTCTGAGCGCGCGCCAGAGTGCACTGCCCGATGATGCCGCCGAGAAGATTGTTGAAGTCGTGAGCCATGCCGCCGGCGAGCGAGCCGACGGATTCCATTTTTTGCGCCTGCAGCAATTGCGCCTCAAGAAGAATCTGTTCGGTGATATCGATGCCCAGACAGACCATGCCGGTCGGAAGGCCTTCGGGGTTGCAAAGGAAACTGGAACTCCAACGGATCTTTCGCTCCTTGGCGCCCGGCGTGGCCCAGTTCAACACAAGATCCTGACTGCAGTCTTTTTCTTTGAAGGCCTTTTCAAGTGCGGCTTCGATGCGCGCGCGTTCCGTGGGTTTGGGGCTGACGATCTGCGCGAGCAACTGGCCGAGCACGGATTCGCGGTTGAGTCCGCTGACACGTTCAGCGGCCGCGTTAAAGCTCAAGATACGGCCGCGCGGATCGATGCTCACGATCATGGCGTGAATGCCATCGACGACTTCCTGCAAGCGCTTTTCGGAGGCGCGCAAGGCCTGACCCAGTTCATCGCGGCTGACGGCGGCGGCGGCCAGTCGCGCGATGCCGGCCAGCACCTGTAGATCGCGCGGCAGGAAAACGTGCGCGTGTTTCTGCCAGACGCCGAGGACGCCGACGGCGCCCCCCACGCCGGACATCGGCAGGACAGCGCCGGAGACGGCGTTGGGCAGAAGTTTAAATAGGAAGCGGTGCACGCGGGAGTCGTCGTTGCGGTTTACGGTGAGCGTCTGATTGGTCCGGAATGCCTGCGTCGTAATGTCTTTGACGTCCAGCGGTATGCGTAGGTGTTTGAGCAGGGGCGAGTAGTCACCGGTGATGCCGCGGCTGATGAGGGCTTCGCGCTTATCGTTCAGGATAAGAAAGCCGGCTCCGGAGAGTTGGAAGCTGCGGCAGACGAGATCGGCGATGCGCTGCAGCGTGCTTTCCAAGGCGGGATTTTCGACGAGCAAATGCCCGACTTCATTCAGCAGAATCAATTCGTCGGCGCGCTGGCAGGCTTCTTCGTAAAGTTTGGATCGTTCGATCGCGGCGGAGGCGAGCTGCGCGACCTGCTCCAGACGCCGCACTTCGTCCGCGGAGAACTCACCCGGTTCGGGGTTATAGACCATCAGCACGCCAAAACGCTGGCCGTGGGGACCGAGGGGCACGCACACGCCGGATGCCGTCCGGAACCGTTTATTCATCTCCTGGTTGCAACGCGGGTCGTTGAACATGTCGGAGGAGATAAGCGTCTTGCCCTGCTTCAAACAGGTGATGGCCAGGGACTGAGCGCTCAATGGAATGGAAACGTCTTTCGCGCCAGGATGCGTCATGTTGGTGGCCCGCATGCGCAGCATTTGCGTGTTGGTATCAAAGACCATGACGCCGGCCCACTTGGCGGCGATGATTTTATTGACGTTCTCAACCGACTGTTCCAACGTGTACGACATGGTCAGACGTTGCGATAATGTTCGCCCAATCTGTTCCAGCAATTTCAATTCAGTCGCTTGCCGCCGGGTCTTTTCGATGAGGCGGGCGCGCCGCAGCCCGGCTGCGGTCTGACGGGCGATCTCCTCGGCGAGCCCTGATTCCTCCAGACCCAGGACGACGCGGGCATCGAAGGTCCAGACAAACACGCCGGCCGAACCGGATTCCCCGGGAGCGGCCGAGAGCGGTACGACCATGGCGGCATTTTCGTTCCAGCCGGTCGTGAGCACCTGTTGCGTGGAAGACATGCCGCGAATACCGATTCCCGTTGTTCGTATTTCGCGAACGGCTTCGGCGATCAGGCCGGAATCGTTGGTGGAGATCCGCAATGACTGAAGCGCGACGGTGCGTTCGGGATCGGCGTCGCATGTGGCGCAGTCCAGAGTCGCGGCATCGCCTTCTCCATTGACCAGAAAGATGACGGAGGTCCGCGCCTGCAGAAGGCGGCGCGCGGCGGGCGCGGCAACTTTTAACAGCGCACGCTCATCGCCTTCGCTGGCAAGCTGCTGGCTGAAACGGTAGAGGCCGCCGAGATCTCCAGCGAAACGGCGCGCCTTGGCATGAATTTCGGTGCGTTCGAGCGCGGCGCCGACGGCGCGGCCGATCAGATTAAACAAACGGCGCTCTTCTTCGTCGGGCTCGTAACGGCGGTCGAAGAACACACTGGCGACTCCGACGATCGCGCGTTCCCCGGTGATCGGAATGGCCAGGAGGGATTCCAGATTGGAGCCGAGATACTGAGCGCGCAGGGCTTCGTCATCCACGTAGAGCGCGAGCGCCTCCGGGATGGTGGTCACCGTGCCCGAACGAAAACAATCGCCGATGGGGGGGCTGTCGACGCGCAGGTATTCCCGGTGAACGAAATAGAGCGGACGAATGCACGAGCCTTCGATCAGCCGCAGGCTGGTGTTATCCCTGGAGTCTGGAACGTAGATGGCGACCTGCGCGGCGTCGGTCATGCGCGCCAGAATCTGCGCCAGTTCGCGATACACCGCCTCGCCCTCGGAGCTGCGATTGGCGGATTCGGTGACCTGCTGCAGGGTAGCCAGTTGCAAGTGACGCCGACGAAGATTCTCCGTGTTGCGCTGAACTTCGTCCCGCAACTGCTCGCGTTTTTTTCTGAGGACAAGAATCACCAGTGCGGCGCCGCCACTTACCGCACCGAGCAATCCGGCAACGAGCGCTGCTTTGCGGAACGCGGCGGACTGCTGGGCTTCCAGAAGAGTGCGCCGCGCATGGGGGCCAATGGGGAGGTCTTTGATCGCGAGATTGATGGAGGCATCGGCGGCGACAGTCCATGTCACGCAAAAGGCAATCAGGATCAGGAGGGAAAGAAGCAGCGCCAGGAACTGCTGCGGCACTGTCACGCGCAGTTCAGGCAGATAGCCGAAACCGATGCGTTTCATGCGTTCGATGGAACCGCCGAATAGAATCGCGAAGGGACAGGTGAGGGCGAGATCGAGAATGAAATGCCAGAACCAGAGTGAGGCCCAGCTCGTTAGGGCGATGGTGCTGCCGAACATCAAGCCCGCCAGAGACAACGTGACGGCGGCGCAGAACGAGGAGAACACAAATGCTCCGAGCGAGGGCATGGTGCGCAAACGGGGATCGATTGAAAAAGCACTCTGGATGCCGGCGAAGACGATCAGTGCCAGCGGCCCGCTGAACCACGGCCGAGACGCAGATCCGGCCAGAAGCAGTGAGGCCGTAAACTGTATGATCAACCCGTAACCGAGGCCGCCGTACATCGACCAGAGGAGACTGAACATCCAGGGTATATGAAAGGCGACGTGGCACCAAAGCGGGGCGTCGGCCAAATCGCTACCGACGTGGCGCAAGGCCAGAGTCTGCATGCAAAGCGCGGTGGTCAGGGAACTGAGCCAGAGCACGGCGACGGCGCCGAGGGTGCGATGAGAAACGTTGCGCGCTTTCCAGATGGGCCTCGGAAGCGGACGCAGCCCGGATTCTTCAATAATACGAGTCGATGACGCAGAGATGACCTGCGGCCGGGGATCGGATATTCGACTAGGCGAAACGGAGCCCGCCACGAGATTCTCCTATAAACGTGAGAGCAGTGTCGCAGACTTTTGAATTGAGACAAGCGGATAGAGCCGTGCCGACTCGCGATTCACTCGTTATAAAACGCGAACAATAACTTTCAAGGTCTTCGACTTGAAGTTTAAACGGACCGAAACGAAACTGCGCTCCACGATGGACGATAAGAGACCCCCAGAATCGGGAGAGAACCTCCCCCGCCCCGTATCATCGTCGGCCGACACGCCGATCATGAAGCAATATTTTGCGGCGAAAACGCGCTACCCGCGGCATTTATTATTCTTTCGCGTGGGGGATTTTTTCGAACTTTTTTACGACGATGCAAAAACCGTTTCGCGCGTCTTGGGGCTGACGTTGACGGCGCGCAACAAAGGGCCGGATCCCATTCCCATGGCGGGCGTGCCCGCGCACACGGTGGAGCAATATCTGGCGCGCCTGCTGCGGCAGGGATTCTCTGTCGCGGTGTGCGATCAGACGGAAGAGGCATCGCAGGCCAAGGGCCTGGTGAAGCGCGAAGTGACGCGCGTGGTGACGCCGGGAACGGTGCTGGAAGAGAATCTGCTCGATGCGCGCAAGCCGAACCGGCTGATCGCCATCCTTCCGGGCGAGCGGCTTGGCGGCGAGCCGAGACGCTATGGAATCGCCAGCGTGGATCTGGCGGCCGGCTCGATTTTTATTCAGGAACTCAGCGGTGATGCGGCGCTGCGATCGGAGTTCACGCGGCTGTCACCGAGCGAATGTCTGCTGCCGGAAGATCCGCCGCTTCCCGCCGGACACCGCGCGCCGCCCATTCTTCCGGATGGCCTGGCGGATACGCTGGCTGTTTCGCGGCTGAAGGTGGAGGCGTTCTCCGGGCGCGAGGCGCTGGAGCGGCTGATTGCGCGCTTCAGCGAGAACGGCCGCAACAAGCTGGCGGCGGCGGGATTGAAAACGCTCGCGAAGAAAGTGCCGCTGGCGCTCGCGGCGGCCGGAGCCCTGGTCGGGTACGTCGAAGAAACATTTGCAGGCGGAAAAGTGCTGCTCACGGCGCCGGAGGAATTTGATCCGGAAACGTTTCTCTGTTTGGGCGAGTCGGCGATTCGCAGTTTGGAATTGCTTCAAACGCTACGAAACGGCAGCGTGGAAGGCACGCTGCTCTGGTCGATCGACCGGACCTGCAGCGGCGCGGGCAGCCGCGTGCTGCGCGAATGGCTGATCCGTCCGCTGCGCCAGAGTGAACCGCTGCGCGCGCGGCACGACGCGGTGCAGCGGCTGGTCGAGGAATTCGATCTGCGCGGCACGGTGCGGACTCAGATAAAGGGGCTGGCCGATCTTGAACGCATCTCGGCGCGGCTGGCAGCGAACAAGGCGACGCCGCGCGATCTGCTCGCACTGAAAGAAACGCTGCTGCTGCTGCCGCTGCTTGATGCCCAGTTGAGCGGCGGCGTGGGAATGCTGGCAAAAGCTGAACCGGCGACGGATAAGAACGAGGCGACGCAGTCGCTGCTCGAGGAGATTCGCGCGCATTTCGCGGGGTACGACGATTTGGGAGATCTGATCGCGCGAAAAATGAAGGAGACGGCGACAAACATCCTCACCGATGGCGGACTGATGAACGACGGTGTCGATGCGGAATTGGATCGATTGCGTTCGATCTCCACGGGCGGCAAGGAATGGATCGCGCGTTTTCAAGCGGCGGAATCGGTGCGCAGCGGCATCGGCAGTTTGAAGATTGGGTACAACCGCGTATTCGGCTATTTCATCGAAATTTCGCGCGCGAATTCGCATCTGGTTCCCAAGGATTATGAACGCCGCCAGACACTGACCCACGCGGAACGCTATACGACTCCGGAATTGAAAGAGCGCGAAGCCGAAGTGCTTGGCGCCGAAGAGAAAATTTGTTCTCTGGAGCAGAAATTATTCTTGGCGTTGCGCGATGACGTCGCGTTGTCGGCGGAGAAACTGCATGCGACGGGGCGGGCGCTGGCTGAATTGGACGCGCTGTGTTCGCTGGCGGAAGTGGCTCACAAAAAAGGCCACGTGCGGCCCGCGATGTCAACCACGGGGAAATTGTGTTTTGAGCAGATGCGGCACCCGGTGCTGGAAGAAACCTTGCCCAAGGGCGACCTGGTGCCGAACGACCTGGCGCTGACGGCGCCGCTCAACGGATCGGGAATTGGCGCGGCGAATGGTGCGGCGGCGCCGCAGATTCTGCTGCTGACCGGGCCGAACATGGCGGGAAAATCGACGTACATCCGCGCGACGGCGCTGTGCGTGATCCTGGCGCAGATGGGCGGATTTGTGCCGGCGGAGAAGGCGGATGTCGGAATGGTCGATCGCATTTTTACGCGCGTCGGCGCGGCCGATGATCTGGCCGGCGGGCGCAGTACGTTCATGGTGGAGATGAGCGAGGTGGCAGAGATTCTGGCGGGGTGCTCGGATAGGTCGCTGGTGATCCTGGACGAAGTCGGGCGCGGCACGAGCACGTACGACGGCGTGAGTCTGGCGTGGTCGATTGTCGAGCATCTGCACGAGGGACGCTGCAAACCGCGGACATTATTCGCGACGCATTATCACGAATTGAACGCGCTGGAAGAAGAACTACCGCGCGTCAAAAATGCGTCGGCGTCGGTGAAGGAATGGCAGGGCGAGATCACCTTTCTGCACCGCATCGTCCCAGGGCCCAGCGAGCGCAGTTTCGGGCTTCACGTCGCGCGATTGGCGGGAGTTCCAGCGGCTGTTGTTGAGCGTGCGAAGGCGATCTTGCAGGCGCTGGAACAGGAAGGCGGCAACCGCGTTTTGAATCTGACTGAAGGCGGCGCGCAGATTGGTGAGAATTCCGCGACCGGGAGTACGCGTTCGCGCAGGATGATCAAGCCGACGGCGCACGACGGACAGTTGCAGCTCTTTGATCCGGATTCGGCGGCGATCGATCCGGCGGTGAAGGGAATCCTGGATCAGCTGAGAACGATCGATCCGCACCAGATGACGCCACTCGATGCGCTCGCGGCGCTGGATAAGCTGGTGAAGAAGGCGGGCGGGGGCTGAGCGGCTCGGCATCGGCCACGAAGCTCACGACTACGGAATAACGCCAAGAGCGCCAAGAAAAAGAGAGCGCCAAGAACGGCGAGGTACAAATACTGCGATTCTAGAATTAGATAGATTCGTGAGATCATCCGGCGGCACGGTAGCCAAAGGCAGGCGGCCCTTGGCATATTACTAAAACTATGATTGCAGGGGGAGACTCGCAGGCTGGAAGCCTGCGGCACAGGGGTTACGCTTCTTCGTAGGCTTGGGCGGCGACGGGGCCGGCGGCGACGAAATGCCAATCCCATTCGCCGATGGGGTCTTCGCCCATGCTGGCGATCTGCTTCTGGAATTCGGCTTCGCTGATCAGCACGGCGGTCATCGCCGATACGGGCGAGGGCTGCAATTCGAGCGGGCTTTCCTTGAGCACTTTTTGCGGCGCGGCTTTGGCGGACTTGGCGGCCTTTTCGCACTGCTGCGATTCAAATTCGCCGATGGATTGCGCGACGACTTCGGCCACCGGCAGCGTTTCGATGACGTCGAGCAGTGCATCGGCGCGGGCGCCCTTGGGGGCGGGCCCGTCGGTATAGAAATAATTATCTTCGATGGCGGTCAATGTGACGCCGATGGGTTTGCGCTTGTAGACGGTCTGAGCGATTTCTTCGAAGCCTTCGATTTCATCGCCGGCACCGGCAACGACTTCGCCGGACGAGAGATCCAGCGCATCAAGATCGACGTTGACCTTGGCGACTTTCTGCGGCTTGGGCTTGGACGGAATGTCATCGATGACGGATTTCTTGCCGCGCTGGCTCAGACCGCGCTTGTTGGTTTCGATCATCTCGGCTTTCGAATCGTCGAGATCGTCCATGCCGGTGACTTTAGCGGCGGCCGGGCCTTCGGGCAGGCGCGAGCGGCGCGCCAGTGAACTGATCGTGGCGAGGCCGGAAGGCGCAGCCATCAGAGCGGGCTCGGGAATGTCGATCTGCATCGGCGCGGCCGGGCCGCCGTCGCCCATGTCGAGATCCAGCGGCGGCAGATCGTCGGAGGTCATCTCTTCCAGGGGCGCGCCTTCTTCGGCAGGCGGGGCGCCATAAGTGCGGTCGATCAACTGGCTGATGGGAGCCCAGATGGACTTGAACGATTTGACTTTAAGATGTGTTTTCTCTTCGATCTGCGTGATGGCTTTGCGGTTCAGCGGATTGGCCATGACCAGGCAGAGCAGATTGCCAAGGCGCTCAAAGGGGCAGAGGCGTTCGGATTCGCAGAGTTCGCGCGGAACGAGTTCGGCGACTTCGGGATCGACAGAGAGTTCGTCGCAGCGGATGTCAGTGACTTGAACCTGTTTGAGCAGCGCGGCGCCGATGGCTTGCGCGGTGCAGGCGCCGGTAATTTGAAGGATCTGGCCGACGATGCCGCCTTGTTCTTCCTGCTGCTTTAGCGCCTGCGCCACCTGTTCGGCTTGAACGTCGCCGTTCTCGAGCAGGAGCTGGCCCAATTGTTTGGAGCGCATCGAGAATCGGGACGAGCGTCGTGACTGGTCGGCCATGTGGGGAACTCCAGTTTTTCTACTGCCTCAATGGAGGGCTATCGCCCCTTTTTGGGACGGGGCTGGAGAGCCCCGTCTACTACGGATTACGGGGCTGGAGATCCCGTCTCCTACGGCCCCGTCTACGACCGACTGCGGAGCTGCAGCCGCTCTACTGTAGGACTTTGATCAGGGTCAGCAGGTTTCCGCCTTTGGGGTTGGGGCGGTGTTCGACGGTGTCCATGGAGTTGACGACATCGGCGAAGCGGTTGTCGCCCTGGATGGATCCGCCCGGACCGAAGTCGAAGGGCTTGCCGTAGTCCGCGATCTTGATCGTGAGCGAAGAGCCGTTGGGCACCATCAACACGTGGAACGTGCTGTTGGCGTCGTTATCATAGGCGCGCTCGATGACATTGCGGCAGGCGGCGCTGACGGCCGTGGCCACGTCGGCGGCCTGGCCGTTAAAACCGATGCTCTCGGCGCACTTGCCGGCCAGAGACGCGACGCCATCGGCGACAACCATGTTGCAGGGGATGCTGATCGAGATGGGTTTGCTCTTCTTGCTGGCGAAGAAGCGCACGCGGCCCGTGGGTTCCGCGGCGAGCACGGCGTTGCAGCGCGGGCATTTAAACTTACCGGGAGCAGGAACATCCAGCGTCACACGGCAGCGGGCGCATCCGGTTTGAAGCGGGAAGGCGGCAGCGGCGGCGGCGGGAATCTGCAAGGGTGCGGGCGCGTAATTTTGGACAGGCTGCGACGAGGGATACGCCGACGGCGCGGGTGCGGGCGACGTTTTTACGCTGACGGAGGGCGGCGGCGCGAGCTTGCCGGCGAAGGAGCGAAGGGCGGTCGCTTCGTCCGTGACAATATTAAAGAGGGCATTGAAGCCCAGCATTTCCATGACGAGCATGACTTTGCTGGGGACGCGGCAGAAGGCGATGTGGCCGCCAATGCTCTCAAATGTATCCGAATATTTGAGAAGAGTGCCGAGACCTGTCGAATTGATGTACTTGACGTTCGTACAATCAAGGATCAGGTTCTTCACTCCGCGCTCGACCAGTTTATCCATGACTTGCTGGAACTGCTGGATGGTGGAGGCGTCAATCGAGCCGTCCACTTCAGCGAGTGTCGCTGTCGTGCCATCCGGAGATTTGACCACCTTCACGCGAAATTCGATGCTTGCCATGACAATTCACCCCGAAACCACTGTGCCGACCTTAAAGAGGACTCCCGAAGACCGGGAGCAACCGTTAGGGACTAAGCCTTACGGATGTACCTCGTCAAGCTGATCTTGTTACCCGCATAGTTGTACTCGAGCTTGTCAACGCACTTCAACATCAGCATGATACCCAAGCCGCCGTGTCCGCCGGCCTGATTGCGTTCCCGCGCCGCATCGACGGGATTTCCGCTGACTCCGCGGCTGAGATAAATTTCCGTATCGAACCCGTCGCCTTCGTCCTGCACGGCCAACGTCGCTTTTTCACGATCCAACAGGTATTGTATGTCCACAAAACGGTTTTCGTTGCTTTTATTTCCGTGGCGGGCGGCATTATCCACGGCTTCGCGGAAAGCGACGGCGAAGGCTGCGGCCGCTTCTTCGGGCAACCCGCTGAGGGTCAGGACATGATTGACCAGGTCGTTGGCCTGTTCAATCGATTCTTCCTTGGTCTGGAAACGGAAGTGCATGACGTGTTCGAAATAATTGCGTTCTTCCGCGCAGCGGGCCAGTTCGGATTCCGCGAGCCTGACCAGGTCGGTCAGTTCGAACGGCTCCATGATGTGTTCGTCGGCCACGACTTCAAGGTCGGTGACATTCTGGGGGTCGGCGCCCTCGCTATGAATCGCGATGATGGACGTCATGGAGATTTCGCGGTTCTTTTTGACTTCCTCACAGATTTTGCAGGCTTCGCCGAGGCCGACATCGAGGACGATGAGGTCGGGCTTGGCGCGGGCCAGTTCCTTTAAGGCTTCTTCTTCGCCCTGAACGACGTTGACTTCGGAACGGGCGCTGGCCAACCGGCTGGCCATCACACCGGTGAAGAAATTTCGTTTGGGGACCACGAGCATGATCTGGAAAAGGCCGGATCCTTCGATCGCTTTGCGCAGCGTTTCATCAAGGTCCATCTGGACCAGGCGCGTGGCGGGAAGTCCGAGCGTGCCGCCGGCCTGAGTGGTCGTGGCGACTGGCTGGCCCTGTTTGACCTGAACCACCAGAAACTGCGGCAGTTCAATCGCGTTGCCACGCTGAAGTTCTTTCTTCATTACGTCAATAGCCCGGTCGAGCACGGCGCGCGTCTGGGGCTCAGGTGAATTGAGCTCCCGCGCGACCCGCTGGGCCAGTTCTGCTGTCGAGACCGTTTTCATGAAGGGCGTCTTCCCTCAGGGCCGTCGGGGGCCGTGTTACTTTGCCTGCTTACCGGACAGCTTCGTCAGTAACTCATCATGCGTAATCAACTTCTTTTCGATCAACAGATCCGTCAGCGCCTGAAGCACTGCCTGGGGTGTGGCGTGGGTACCCGCGGTGATAGCGGGATGCTGGCCGGAGGCGATGCCACGCGCCTTTTCGGTCTCTTGAATCTCCGGGCACGCACGGCCATGGAAGTAATAATCGATGGCGCGGAGAATGTGAGCTCGGGATGCGATGGCGGTTTCAATGCGCAAACCCGTTACGAACTGCAAGTTATCGACACCGTCCAGGTCCAGCGGATCGGCGACGGCGACCACCAGTGTTTCGTTGGTGCGGCGGATGGGCAGAATCTGATTTTTTTCAAGCACTTCGACATCGACGAGGGCGGAGACGTTGGGCATGACCACGAGGTTGGCCAGATCCAGCACCGGCAACTTCATCTGCGCGCCAAGAAAGGCAGCGAGCTGCTCTTCGTTGACGAAGCGAAGTTTGGCCAAAATAACGCCGAGCTTGCCACCAACTTGTTTTTGAGTCTCCAACGCCTTGGCAAGTTGGGCTTCGGAGATGACCTTATTAGCGACAAGCATTTCACCGAGCTTTAGGCTCATGTGCGCGCGTCCCCCGACAGCGTTGCCCCGTTCAGGATGCCTTAGCCACGTTTCCAGCCGAACTTTTGTCTCAAAGTAAGTCTGAATCGATGTCTGTAGATGAGAAGCTAGCGAACTTTACAAAAACTGTCAAGGGTTTTTGGTGAATCACGTCTTTTAGTTCTGCGCGACGTGCTGCACCTTCGTCGGTTCCCGGAATGATAAAATGTCTGTGTTTGAACACAAAGAGTTTTGTGCAAACTCTTTGTGTCTTTTGAACTGAAGGTGCAACGACTCAAAAAGGCGTTTAAGCGGATTTTGTGAGACGTTTCGCAAGAACGCGAAAGAGTTCGCCTCGTTCCTGAAAGTTTCGGAACATATCGTAGCTGGCGCAGGCCGGAGAGAGCAGGATGACCTCTCCTGGGATCACCCCTGCGGCGGCCAGGTTGGCGGCATGTTCGAGGTTGTCGGCGTGCACAATCGCCGGACCTTTCATTAAATCGCGCGATGCGCGCATGACGGCTTGTTCGATTTTTTGCGCTGTTGTACCTATCAAAATGAGGCGCCGCGCTTTGCGGGCGATGGCCAGACCCAATTCGTCAAAGGGCGATCCCTTGTCGTAGCCGCCAGCGATCAGTGTGATCGGGCCATTAAAGGAGGCCAGCGCGCAGATGGCGGATTCCGGCGTGGTCGCGATGGAATCATTATAGAAGGTGACGGAGCCGGCACCGCGCGCCACCATTTCCAGCCGATGCGGCAGGCCGCTGAAGGTCGCGAGCGCTTCGGCGATCTGCCACGGTTTGACTCCGTAGGCCAGCGCGGCGGCGGAGGCGGCCAAGGCATTGGCTACGTTGTGAACGCCGGGAAGGCGCAGCGCCTGGCGGACGGCGACCACTTCTTCGTAGCGGCCGATGCGCACGACGAGTTTCTCGCCATCCAGGAAGGCGGCGTCGCCTTCGGGTTCAATCTTGACGCTGAATTTAATCACGCGCGCCTTGGTGTTGTGCTCCCAGCCGGCCAGCATGGAATCGTCGGCGTTGAGCACGGCGGTGTCGGTGGGCTTCTGGAAGGCGAGGATGTTCTGCTTGGCGGCGGCGTAGGCTTCCATGGTGCCGTGGCGGTCGAGATGATTGGGCGACAGATTGGTGATGATCGACACGCGCGGGCTTTCGCGAAGTTCTTTCAAACCGTCGAGCATGAACGAGGACAATTCCAGAACGATCGGAACGTTCGGCGCCAGATCCTTGACGGAGCCGAGGAGACATTTGCCGATGTTTCCACCCATGAGAGTGCGGGAATCGTGCAGGCGCATCATCTCGCCGATCAAGGCGGTGGTGGTGGATTTTCCATTGGAACCGGTGATGCCGATCTTGGGATTTTTCGGCGTCAGCTTAAAGAGAAGATTGATCGCGTGTTCGACTTGAGCGCCAGCACCGCGCGCCATCGTGACGAGGGGGTTATCGCCGGTCACGCTGGGATTGACGACGACGATGTTGGCGCGGCGGAAGTCTTCGACGAAATGGCGGCCGAGAACGTAGCGGATGGGCAGATCGGCCAGAGCCGCGATGGAGGGCAGCAGATCCTTTTCGGTGCGCAGATCGGTGACGGTGACGGTGGCGCCGTTTTCGGCAAAAAAGCGCGCCGCGCCCGCGCCGCCGCCGAAGAGTCCCAAACCCATGACTGTGACACGTTTGCCCGCGTATGCGTCGCCCATACTGATTTCACCTCTCTATTAATTGTTGCGGCACGAAGTGGAACTGCTGGGAGTAAGTGTCGGCATTTTCGAGGGTTGGGTTTAAGGCTAAAAAACAACGGAACACGGCAACAGCGTCTCACGCAAAGCTGCAAAGGCGCAAAGAACGACAAAAAAAGCAACGAACAAGTTTTGGTGTGAGTGCCAAAGACCAGCGGCCGGTTGCTCCTTGGCGTCTTAAGGAAATCTCCAGACTGGAAGTCTGCGCGACGGTTATTCAAATCCGTTGCTGTTCTTTGCGAGCTTTGCGGCTTTGCGTGAGGCGAAGTCGTTACTTGGCGCTGTCGAGGATGGCGGCGAGGGCTTTGAAATACTCGCGCATGGCGGCGGCGCGGTCTTTGCCTTCGGGGATGGCGGCGGCGGCGGCGATGGAGTCTTCGGCCTCATTTTTCAGGGCGCGGCTGGTGGCGAAGACGGCGAGGCCGAGGCAGTCGTCGGCGTTGGCGCGGTCGGCCAAAAGTTGCAGCAGCATGTAGGCTTGCAGCGGCGGGACTTTGTCCCAGGGTTGGATACGCGTGAATGAGGCGGGGCCTTTTTTCGTCACGATTTTCAGGCCGGCCTCGTCGAAATCAATGATGTCGTCGCCGTTGGGATCGTTCTTGCGCGGGAAGACCTGCAGCGGCGACTCTTTGCGCGGGTGGCGCTGAATCTGTTCGAGCAAGCGCGCGCGGCAGCGTTTGACGAGATCCTGTTCCAGGCGCGCGGCATTCCAGAATGCTTCGGCCAGTTTCTTATCATCGCCCAGCGCGTCCGTCAGCATCTTCTCAATTTCGATATTTTGAGCGGGATACTGGAGCAGCTTGGCGCAGGCGGCGGCGGCTTTCAGCGCGGGGGCCATTTTGCTGGGTTGGACTTTTTTTGGAGGCGGCGTGGTCATCGGTTTTTCGACGGGTGTGGGCGGCGTGACGTTTGGTGTCGCCGGAGCCTCCACATACTTTTCCGGAGCGGCGCCGGTCGGTCCAACACCTGGAATGGACTTGGGAATGTCCACAGTGGCCTCGGGGAGATGCGGCGCGGACGGCGCCAGCGTCGTTTCATTGGCGTGCGGCGGAGGCGTGAATACCGGCTTTGGCGGCGCGGGCTTTTCGCCGGTCAAACGCAGGATGGTTTCTTCGATCTCGGCGGCGAGGACCAGCGATTTGACGCCGATGGGCGTGTCGCGGCCGGCCTTTTCGGCAATGCCGCGGACGAGGCGGAGCAGCGCGGGCGTGTGTTTGATCTCGCCTTTAGAAAGCATCTCCTGGATGTAGTCCAGTTGGTGCGTGGCCATGGCGTAGTCGTCTCCGCGCGCGTCGGTCTGGGGCGCCTCGGGCTTTTTCACGTCGGGTTCAGGCGCCGGGACGCGCGGGGGCGGCTGCGCCACCAGGACGGGCGCGGCTTGCGTTGGCGCTGTTGGAACAGCCGCGCTCCGGGCGTCGGTCTGGCTGCCGCGCTTGAGCGGTGCGTAAATAAAGATGAGCGCGGTGAATCCGAACACGACGATGAACGCAAGAGCGGTCATGCCGACAAGAATCAGCGTGTACAGGCGCGCCAGCATGGAATTCTGCCGCACGTCGGCGGTGCCGGCTGGCGCGGGCACGCGTGGCGCAGCGGGAGTGCTGTTCTCCGAGAGAACGGATGTGCGGACCCCTCCGCGGTGGCCGCTCTCGTCTTTGGCGGCCAGTGCGGCGAGTTCTTTGCGGGCCTCTTTTTTTTCAGCGGCGCCCAGTTCTACCGCGAGGGTTGAAATCAGATCATCGTAACTTGGACGCGAGGCGGGATCGGGAAGCAGCATGCGCTCGACGAGGCGCAGAACATTTTCGGGAAGGCGGCTCTGCATTTCAGCGGGCCACTTCACCGAACCCAGCAGGCGTTTGCGTTCATGGATCAAGGATTCTTCGTCGCTGCTCTTGAAGGGGGGCGTGCCGGTGAGCAGGTGGAAGAGCATCGCCCCGAGCGCGTAAACGTCCGTGGCGATCACGGCGGGCGCGGCATCGCCCACGGCGTGGGAGGGCATGGCTTCAGGCGCTGTATAAATGAGAGGCTCGAAAGAGTAAGGATCGCGCACGGACCACGCGGCGTGTTCGGGGCGTTCGCCCAAGCCGATGCCGACGAGGCGAGCGTCATCTTCGCCGAGAATGATATCGGCGGGGTGCAGGCGGCCGTGACACTTTTTGTGCGAGGCGGCGTAGCGCAAGGCATTGGCGCACTGCAAGGCCGCGCGGAGGGCTTTCTGCAGCATCATCGGGCGTTCGCGCTTCAAAAACTTCGAGGCCGGTTCGCCCGCAGCGTACTCCGTCATGAGCATCAACGTGCCGCCTTCGTGAACGCAGCCGAGGCTGCGCGCGAGACCGCGGTGTTCGAGCAGGAAACTGGCTTCGGCATTCTTGGGGAGTTCGAGGACAAACTTGCGGTCGCATAACGACGGGCGGAAGACTTTGAGCGCCACGACGTCTTGTTCAACGAGGCGGCGGGCCTTGTAGGTGGTGCCCTTGGGGCTGCGGCCGAGTTCCAACAGAATCCGGAAGCCTTTCAGTTCCGGAAAGGGACTCTCCGCGGGCGGTTGAACGGGGTTGATACTCATGGTTGTTTACCAGACTTTAGTCTAGAGTTCGGAGTCTAGAGTCTACTGCACTACTGCTGACTCTAGACTATGGACTTCAGACTCTAGACCAAAAGCGCATTTAACCTTTTGGCCTTGTGAGACTTACAATCGTCAAACTGCAACCTTCCAGCGCTAACACATTTATTAGACGCGAGAGTTAAATTTTTGCGGCAGCGTTCCCCCTTCTCAAAGTGCTTTTTTTGCGTGCAGGATTTCAAGGCGTGTCCCGTTAAAGGAATGAGCGCGCTTAGGCATGGTACCTGAACAGGAATAAGTCATGCATCGACTCTTATTATTACTCCACGTCCTGCTGGCTTCTTTTGCCGCGTCAAGTTTGGGCAGCACGCTGCGCGGCTCGTTTGACACGCGCGACGATCCGGATGTTCAGGAGGCCCGGCAGTCGCTGTTTTCGCAGATTCTTCCCGATGATGAAAAAGGTTTCGTGCGGCTGGACCGGAAACCCAAGCCCGGTGACTGGCTCTGGTTTTATAAGGAGACGCCGCAATCCTTCGCGCGTTACCAGATTCAGGCGCGCGCGCGGCCAGGGCCGGAACGCACGTTTGTACTGCAGCCGCTGGGAACGGTGAGCGCCGAACGCATGCTGGTTCTGGAAAAAATGCGGCAGTACGCGGAGGTTTTTTTTCAGGTTCCCGCGCGCATCGAAAAGGCGATTCCCATTGAGGTGCCTGGCGGGGTGATGTTTAAGCCAGTGCCGATCGGAAGCCGGCATGGGTCGTACGATAAACAATATGACGGCGACAAGATCAATGATTTGATCCTCGCCAAACGCATTCCGGAGGACGCGCTGGTTTATATCGGCGTGACGATGGAGGATTTGTTTTCCAGCGATATGACGTTTGTGTTTGGCGTGGCGACGCTGGCCAAGCGCGTGGGTGTTTACAGCCTCAGCCGGTTCTATCCGGAATTCTGGGGCCTTCCGGCGCAGCCGGGCGACGACGTCAAGGCGCTGCGGCGCGCGTGCAAACTGCTCAACCATGAGTCCGGACATATGTTCGGCATCACGCACTGCGTTTTTTACCGCTGCTCGATCAATGGGTCGAACAGCCTCACCGAAACGGATGCGGCGCCGATTCATGAATGTCCGGTCTGCCACCGGAAGCTGCGGTGGAATCTGGAATTCGATGCGGCGAAGCGATTCTTGGAACTCGAAGCGTTTTACCGCGAGAACGGAATGATCGCCGAGGCGGAATGGATGACGCAGCGCCTGGCGAATTGGAAGAAAGTTGAGCACTGGGAGCGGATGAAGAAGATGGTGGAGGAGTAAACCGCGTCCCGGGGTGCGGGCTCCGCGCCCGCCCGGCCGGCCGGCCGGCACGTATTACTTGAATTTCTTGCCGCGGAATTCGATCAACCAGACAGCGAAAGTGACGACAGGCATGGCGGCGAACGCGACGAGTCGCGATGTATTTTCTTCCATGTTCATGCCAAAGCGCATGAGCAGGTAGCCTCCGCCAAAAAGCAGCACAAGCGCGAAAAGTTTGACACTTAGCACGCCCACTCGTTCACGCTCCCGGCGAATATACGGCGATCGCGTGCACGGGGAAGACGAAGGGCACATTTTTGACCGACAATTCGCTGAGCTGCCCAGCGACTACCTCGCGCAGCCGCTGCAACGAAAAATGATGCAAATGATATTCGACATTGTAAACCTTGGGCTGCCTCTCGCCGCCCAGAAAAAACCGGCTCAAGCCCAATCGTCTGGCCCAGTTCATTCCGCGCTCAATCTGATCTTCATTGCAGACTGAAATCACCACGCGGCCGTCTGGCTTCACCACACGCTTGAGCTCGCGCACGACCTGTTCGGGATGCAGCACGTGCGAGAGCAGCGAGGAGGCAATCACGCGGTCGAAGGAGGCATCCGGGAAGGGCAGTTTTTCGGCGTCTCCGTGCGTGATGGCGGCATTTTTTCCGAGGCGCTCCTGTGCGCGCTTGACCATGAAAGCGGAGAGATCGAGGCCGAAACGCTGAGCGCCCGGAAGCTGCGACAGAATATAGCCGGTGCCGCAGCCGACATCGAGGATGCGGTGATCGGGCTGCGCATCAAGCAGGCGGATGACATGGCCGTGGCGCTTATTTTCGACCCAGCGCACGGCGCTGCGCGGATGATGATTAAAGACATCCGGATCGTAGCGCAGAATCATCTGCTCGTTCCAGTCAACGAAATGTTCGGGTGCCAGAGCGTCGGGCATGGATCGATCCTGTGCGCCATCAACAGTGGCCCGTCTCGCGGAAACACGTCGCGCGACACGCAGGCCATCTACGAAAAGAAGGTGGCCCACCTTAGCGCGTGGGCTGCGAATAGAAAAGTGAAAGTGGGGCCGCCCCGAGAGCCTCTAACTCACTTGCGCAAATGAGTGACAATGGCAATGATTCACGCCATGGATCCTCAGACAGCGGCGGACTCTCATTCATTCTCCCCGTCAGCATCCCAAGCGGGAGCGACCCCCGTCCGGAAATTCGACGCCGCCACGGTGGCGCTCTGCCTTCAAACCGTGACGCAGTTGCGCAATGGTTTGACGCAGGCGCTGCTTTATACCGAAGGCACCAAGCAGTTTGAACGGACCTGCACCACTTTTTTCACGGCGTTTGAAACACTGTTGCAGAAGATTGGCGCATTCAAATTCACGATCGCCCGTGTTGAACCTCTGTTCAACGGCGAGCGCATCGATTCACCGCCGGGCGCGCGCGCCCACTTGGAGTATATCGAGAAGGCGCTGAGCGCCGCAAATACGGCGGGCTTGAAATTCGACCTGGGTCTGACCCTGGAAGAGGTCGGGCCTTTTCTGCAATTGCTGGCGCGGCGGAAATTTCCAGCGGCGGAGAGCGCGAAGGTCAATGCGTTCCTACGCGAGAACGGCATCGATCACATTCACATTGATGAACTGCGCTACGTGGCGCTCAGCGAAGAGCAGAAAATATATACCGGCGATGCCCCCGTGTTGGGCACACACGCCAACGCCCAGAAAAATTTATCCGAACTGGTGAATGCCACGATCGCGTCCATCGACAAGATCAACGACGGCGAAGCGCGGGGGCAATTGCGCGCGGAGTTGACCGATCAGTTGATCGAAAAAAGCGATGAGATGCTGACGAACGTGCTCGCCACCGCCTCGCAGCGGTTGAAAAGCAATGTCTCGGTGGAGCAGACGGCGCTGGTCGCAGTGCCGCAGCGCGATGCCCGGTTATTGACAAACGTATTTGAGTTTGCCGCGCTGCTTCGCGAAAAAAAAATGCTCGACGATCCGGGCATCGCACAGACGTTGCGCAAGCATCTCGAAGGCATCGTCGAGCCCTACAAGATGCACGCCGAAGACATCCTCGCGCATGCGGTATTTGAGGATTCGCTGCTGCATCTGATTCCCCCGTGGCTGCTGAAGGCGCGCGCGTCGTTGAAAGGCGGCTCGGCGGCGGAACGCTGGGAAGGCATCCTGTCGCAGTCACCCTGCGCGCTGCTGGACGAGCAGATGTTCCACCAGATTATCGACGTGCTCGACGAATTGACCGTCGCGGCGATGGATGCCGAGGCCGAGCAGCTGTCGGCGCATATCGCGGGAGCACTGCGTTCGCCGACCAAGCGCGAACGCAGCAAAGCGGTCGAACGCCTTTCGTTTCTGCTGGAACGCTCGCTGGAGCAGACGTCGCCGTCGCTGCGCATCATCGAAGACGGCTTGCTGAAAGCGTGCCGCCATGAAACCTGCGACGAAGTGATGGACTTGCTGCTGACGCATCTGGCCAAGCGCTGTCTGTTTCATTATTCGCAGAAAAATTATCAGCGCTCGATGGAACATCTCGACGGCATGGTCAATCTCGAGGAAAGCTCGCGGCTGGCCATGAAAGACGAGGGCGCGAATCTGGCGCGGATGGCGCGCGAAAAACTTTCCGCAACAGAGTTGGCGGTGTCGCTGCCGCAGGACATTCTGGACGAAGGCGAGACGGGCGTGCTGGCGCGCAAGATGATCAAGCTGCTCGGCCCAGGCATGTTTGTGGCGATTATCGCACGACTGCGCTTTGAGCTTGATGACACAAAATGCGTGGCGCTCGCCAGGCACTTAAAGGCGATGGGGCCGGACGCCATAAACATGTTTTACATGGCGCTGGGCAAAGAGAGCGAGGGCCGCGTCGCGGTGCGAATGATGGCGCTGGCGCCGGAAGTTGGCGGCGACGAGGGACTGTGGCTGCAGGTGCCCGCGCTGCTGCTGCATCAGGATGGCGCCGTGGGCACGGCGGCGCTGGGTGTCTTGATGCAGCGCGACGGCGAAGAAGCCGTGAATGTACTCTGCAAGGTGCTGCGGGCGGAGGAAGATCCGGAGCGGCGCAAGGTCTGGATTTCGGCGCTGTCGCAACTGAAGCATCTCTCGGCGCAACAGGTGTTGCTGGCGGAGTTGGAAGAAGCGGCGACGATTGCCGACGCCGATTCCGAATTGCTGATGACGGTCCTCGAAGCGCTCAGCCAAGCTGGAAATGGCGGCGTCATCCGAGTGATAGCGACGCTGGTGGAACGCACTCCACTGCCGCCGAAACCCGTTCTGATGACCGCCTTGAAGGCGCTCGCTCCATTTTATACCGATCCCATGGCGGTCGCGACGTTTGAGCGCGCCCGAAAATTGAAAGATCCTGAGTTGGCGCGCCTGGCGCTGGTGTGCCAGCGCGGCATCGTCGCCGCCGAACAGCAGCACACGCTGGATCAGGAGGCGGTGGTTGAAGCCGAATTGGACGCGCCGGCATCCAACACAGCCCAGATCACTAAAGGGAGAAAAACCCGGCGCGGCTTTGAAGCACTGGACCGCGAACAGATTGACGACGTTTTCCAAGTCGGTGTGGCGGTGGGAAAGAATGCACCCGCACCCGAGGAGCCCGCACCTCTGGCCGCGTCCCCGACGCGCTTGTCAGAGCGGAGCGTGGGCGAGATGAAGCCGACGCTGGAAGGCCGCGTGGAGGACCTGGGTTTGGCGCGGACGGTTCGCATTGTCGGCAGCAAAGACGGCTTGTTGCGGATTTTTATTCTGGATGCCGTCGGCGCGGAAATGGGAGAAGGACGTATTTATATTCGCGGCAAAAAAGTGCGGCAAGCCACCTGCGGCGACCGCGCGGGCATTCGGGCGATGCATTCAATGGACCGAATGACGAATGCGTTTTTTGCGTATTATCCGGCGAGTTTTACGTCGGATGCCAGCCTCGATATTGAGATTGATAAAGTGCAGGACGCGCTCTTGAAATACCGCGATCAGGAAGACGACAACGCGTATTTCTAAGGCAGCAATGAGGTCGTAATGGCTAAAAAAGTGACGACACAGGCTTGAATTCCCACGGTCAAAATCCCAAATACCCAGCGTGCCTGCGTCATGGCGCGGACGACGCTGATGGCTCCGAGCATGAAAATGCCAGCGCCGATCAGTGCAAACATGGGCATCATGTGCAGGAATACCTCATTTTCGTATTTAAAATAACACAGGCACAGCGCCAGGAACCCCCATACCTGAACGCATACGCCGTATTTCATGAAAGCCGCCTCGCGCGCTTCGACGCCATCGAGGTATTCCATCGCGACAATGCCCAGCCCCACCGCGCACACGCTGCTAATAAGTAAGAGTGCTAAGATGACTTCCGAGATCACTGAGAGAATCCTCCGCAGGGGAGGTCTCAAACGGTGGACCAACAAAAAAAGGGTTTCTGGTTTTTTGTTTCTGGTTGCGTGCTGATTCGCGGTCAATTTTGAAAAGTTAGTTCATCGCTTTTCGCAACATATCAATGCATAGACGCACATCGTCACGGCCGTCTTCGGGAGTCGTTCTCGGCTTCTCTCCGGTTCGGACGCAGTGCGCGAAATGGTGCAACTCGCGGCGGAAGGCTTCGTCGTAACTGACCGTTATGCGGGACACTTTCAAGCCTTGGCCAGCGGGCCCGGAGGGGAGATCGGGGCGGCCGGGGCGTGCGTCGCGGCCGGGGCCTTCGGCTTCCCAGACTTCAACTTCGGTTGCGGCGTAGGGTATGTAGGGACTGGGAAAGTGGACTTTCAGCACTTCGGTTTTACTGTAAACGGCTAGTTCCTCATCGAATTTCTTAATCTCGAATTCACCGAATTCAAATACCCCGCTCATGCCGTCCCCGTAAACTAGGAGCGCATGAAAAGACTTGCCTCTGGCGTTCAGCAGCGCGCTCTTGACGCCGCGCGGGCCGCCAAACATTCCCCGCAGAATGGCGAGGTCGTGTGAACAGAGATAGAGGAGCATCAGGTAGCACCAGTTCAAATCTTTGTCGTCCGAGCCGATAGCGTCCTGCATGCGCCGGGCGATCAGCCGGTCCATGCTTTTATCGGGAACGTCGTTGAACACGCGGACGTCGTGAATGTCCGCGGTGAAGGAGGCATTCGGGCCCACGAAGTCGTGCGCGCGAACGTGGAACACGTCTTTCATTTTTGCGACGCGCGCCTGTGCGTATTCGTAGTTGGGATCGAAGCGTTTCATGTAGGCGATCATGAGCGTTTTGCCGGAGATGGCCTGCGCATTCAGCATCTCGTCGCATTCCGGAAGGCTGTGCGCCATGGGTTTTTCGCAGAGCACGTGGCAGCCGGCGCGCAGCGCGGCGATGCTGGCTTCCGAATGCAGACGGTCGCTGACGATGAGGGCGTCGGGCGCGAGTTTTTCGAGCATCGGCGGGAGCCGCTGGAAGCGCGCGGCCGGGGGAATGTGATAGCGTTCGCCGCAATAATCGAGCACACCGGGGGAGAGATCGCAGAGTCCCACAAGCTCAAACGTTTCAGAAAGTTCGGTGACGTAAGGCAGATGCATGATCTGGGCAATGGAGCCGCAGCCCACGAGCGCCACGCGGATTCGTTTTGGGTTGGTCATGGTGTCTCCCGAAAGCAATGTTCGCTTTACGATACGGAAGGGCTGGGCGCGGTCAAGCGTGCCTGCCGACGCCGTCTTGCGCTGGAAATGTGATATGGTGAAAAGAACTCTGCAAGTCTACACTGATCGATCGGCACAAGGAACTCCAGCATGATAGGCAAGTCTCCCGAATCAAAGCAGAAGCCGCCCCGGACCGGCCCGAACGAGAGCGTGCCACCCGAGCATTTCAACAGCCGCGAACTGAGCTGGCTTGAATTCAATGCGCGCGTGCTGGACGAGGCGCGAGATCCGCAGGTGCCCCTGTTGGAGCGGCTGAAGTTCCTCGGTATTTTCAGCTCGAATCTTGACGAATTTTTCATGATCCGCGTGGCGGGCGTGAAGCACCAGATTTCGGCGGGTGTTGAAGAACCGGGACTCGATGGAGCCACACCGTCGCAGTCCATGGAAGCCATCTCGCGGCGCATCCACGAACTAACCTCTATTCAGCACAAATGCTACAAGGATGAGATCCGCCCGCTGCTGGACGCTCAGGGCGTGCGGCTGCTGGGGCCGCAGTCGCTGGATGATAAACAACTCGAGTATCTAACCGTCTATTTCAAGAAGACGCTGTTTCCGGTGATGACGCCGTTGGCGCTCGATCCGGCGCATCCGTTTCCGCATCTGGCCAACAAAACACTGTGCCTGGCCGTGCAGTTAAAACCCTTGAAGCCGAGCGCCATTCCGTTCAGCACCACGGCGTTTATCCACATTCCCAGCAGCGTCGTTCCGCGTTTCATCAAACTGCCGTCCACGGCTGGAAAGCACGATTTTATTCTGCTTGAAGACGTCGTGCGCATGAATATCGACCATCTTTTTCATGGCTATGAGATCAAAAGTTGCGCGCCCATCCGCCTGACGCGAGACAGCGACATGTTGATCGACGAAGAACGCGCCGCCGATCTGATGACCACCATCGAGAAAGGGCTGCGCGGGCGCAACCGCGGATCGGTGGTGCGCCTGCAGTACCACAGCACTCTGCCGGAGACGCTGCTGGAGGCCTTGGTGGACGAGCTGGATCTGAAGGAATGCGACCTCTATCCGACGGACGACTTTATCGCGTTTGCCGACTTGATGCAGCTCTACGCGGCGCTGGATTTGCCGGCGTTGAAAGACCAGTCCCACACCGCTCAGCCGGCGCCGGAGTTTCAGACCGCCGACCACGTTTTCGCGGCGATTCGCGAAGGCGACATCCTGATCCATCACCCGTACGAAAGCTTCGATCCGGTCGTCCAGTTCGTACGCCAGGCGGCCGACGACGCCAAAGTTCTGGCCATAAAAATGACGCTGTACCGCGTCGGCAGCACGAGTCCGATCGCCACCGATCTGGTGCGTGCCGCGCAGAACGGCAAGCAAGTCGCGGTGCTCATGGAACTGAAAGCCCGCTTTGACGAAGAGGCCAATATTCACTGGGCGCGGCGCCTGGTGGATGCGGGCGCGCACGTTATTTACGGACTGGTGGGTTTGAAAACACATTGCAAATGCGCGCTGGTCGTGCGCAAGGAAGGCAGCGGCATCCGGCGCTACGTTCATCTGGGAACGGGAAATTACAACGACCGCACGTCGCGATTGTATGGCGACATCGGCCTGTTCACCTGCGATGAAAAATTCGGCGACGATATCACCAATCTGTTCAACATCATCACGGGATACTCGCGCCCGCCGAACTTCCATCACATTGAAATCGCGCCCACCGGTTTGCGCACGCGGTTGATTGAATTGATCCGGCGCGAATGCGATTTCGTCAAGGCCGGGCGCACGGGCCACATGATCATCAAGCTGAACAACGTCCAGGACCCGGTGATGATCGCGGAACTCTACCGTGCCTCCCAATTGGGCGTGAAGATCGATCTGATCGTGCGTTCGGTGTGCTGTTTGAAGCCGGGTGTGCCAGGCTTGAGCGAGAACATTCGCGCGATCAGCATTATTGACCGCTTTCTGGAGCATGCGCGCATTTGCTACTTTCACAACGACGGAAAGCCGGAGTATTACCTGTCGTCGTCGGACTGGATGCAGCGCAGCCTGGAGCGGCGCATTGAACTGATGTTTCCGATCAAGGACAAGCAGCTGCACGATCATGTCTGGAAATTTTTGCAGCTCCAGCTGGCCGACAACGCCAAGGCGCGTCTGCTGAAACCGGACTGCACCAGCACGCGGCTGTATCCGGGCAAAGGCGAAAAGCGCGTGCGCGCGCAGGAGCAGATGATCGAGGCTGCTATTACGCTGACCACGACGGGACACTGGGGAAACTTGAAAGTCGACAAGACGGAATCGCTGCGCCAGGATCCCGAGCGCAAAAGCGAAGGCCCGATCGTGAGTTCAGAGAAACACCTGGCAAGCTGAGAAGGCTTGACTCCTGACGAACAGGCGCCTTGATTTCGGGTCCGGGGCGGCTTAAGATATGGGGCGGAAGGTGAACCCATGAATTTAGAGACCAGCACTGAAACGGGCGGTATCGAACGACTTCCCGGCGTGGATGTTCCAGAAGACGTATTGACCACGATTGCTCCCGGCTGCAAAGACTCGCCGCAGACCATTTTCAAAAGCAGTCTTGAACGCCGCGGGCTGAAATACACCTCGGAACGCCGCGAAATTCTCAAGGCCGTGATGAGCACGCACGAGCATTTCGATGCGGACTGGCTGTTTTTGGAAATGCGCAAAGTCGGCGCGAAAGCATCGAAGGCCACGATCTACCGCAGCCTGGTGCTGCTGTGCGAAGTGGGCCTGCTGCGCGAGGTGTTTCACGGCCCGCACGGCGCTTATTTTGAACACGTCTACGGCCACGAACACCACGAACATATGATCTGCCTGAAGTGCAACAAAGTCATCGAATTCATTTCGCGCAAGCTGGAGAACATCCAGGACGACGCCTGCCGTTCGATGGGCTTTCACTCGGTGCGCCATCATTTGCAGGTCTTCGGGTATTGCAGCGAATGCCATCCCTGCCGGGCCGCGTTCCCGCCGCTGCCGGCAGCGCCGAAGTGACACTTTGCTGATTGTCTCGGCGAGACGCCCAGACCACGGATCGCGTGCAACAGCGGATTTATCTCTTTGCCGTTCTCTGCGTCTCCGGTGGTGAAACTAGCTCCCGAGGCGTTTGCGGATGACGCGGAGTTTTTTGATGCCGATGTGATGGCGCGCGATCTCTTCTCCGTTCAGTAGAAGCACGGGGATTTCGTAGCGGTATTTTTCCCAGAGATCTTTGCTGGCGCTGATGTCGACCTCTTCGAGTAGAAGCGGGCACTCTTTGGCGAACTCGGCAATTTCGCGCTTGGCGTCATCGCAGAGCACACAACCGGGTTTGGAATACATCATCAGGCGCCACATAATAGTATCTTTTTCAAGAGGTACGTTGATCTGAAGGCCACATCATCCCTAAAGGGGGCGCTCGCGCAAGCGTTGTTTTTAAGTTGCGCCGCCGCTTTTGAACCCGGGTGCATCACCGGACATGCGATGAAAAAAAGCCGATACCTGAACCATGGATAACAAGGGCTCGGGGGCTTT
>Ga0163144_10001437_pt1 | contig 56291 bp, 49 predicted proteins | sample OliLak19BULKMAT1_FD_123175 | JGI IMG/M metagenome (GOLD analysis project Ga0163144, IMG submission 123175) | Freshwater microbial mat bacterial communities from Lake Vanda, McMurdo Dry Valleys, Antarctica - Oligotrophic Lake LV.19.BULKMAT1 | ecosystem: Environmental > Aquatic > Freshwater >... | reverse complement strand
GGCTCGGCTGGGAATCGTAGACATCGTGTAGCTCTTTGCCGGGCCGGGCAGGCCTGGCCCCTACGGATGGTGGCCCCCCCGGTCGCTTCAGCGACCCTCCTGGCCGAGCCGCGGGTTTACCCGCGGGCAACGCGAAAGCGGCGGCATTGGTGCGCCGGGCCGGGCAGGCCTGGCCCCTACGGATGGTGGCCCCCCCGGTCGCTTCAGCGACCCTCCTGGCCGAGCCGCGGGTTTACCCGCGGGCAACGGCGCGAGCCTGAATCAGCAACATGGGGCCGATTGGAATCGGCCCCTGCGGTGCGTACCACTCATGAACCCAACCACCAGCCCCTAACCCATTGTCCCACAACACCTTACCAATCGCACCCACCCCTGCCATTCCGACCCCGATCGGGCTATATTTCGGGCTTGCCGTCTGGCCGCCGCGCGGCCCTCTTCCTGACCTGTTCCACGGACCCTCATGACCGCCCCCAGCTCGCGCGAGCGCATCGTCCTGCGCCCGATCGAAGAGGAGATGAAGCAGTCGTTCATCAACTACGCGATGAGCGTCATCGTCTCCCGCGCCCTGCCCGACGTGCGCGACGGCCTGAAACCGGTCCACCGCCGGATTCTTTACGCCATGAACGAGCTCGGCCTGGTCCCCGGCCGCGCCTACAAGAAGTCCGCTACCGTCGTCGGCGACGTGCTTGGCAAGTACCACCCCCACGGTGACAGCTCGGTCTATGACGCCCTGGTGCGGATGGTCCAGGACTTCTCGCTCCGCTACCCGTTGGTGGACGGGCAGGGCAACTTCGGCTCGGTCGATGGTGACCCCGCCGCCGCCTACCGCTACACCGAAGCAAAGTTGACCCGCGTCGCCGTTACCATGCTCGACGACATCGAGAAGGAGACGGTCGACTACCAGTCCAACTTCGACGACCGGCTCCTGGAGCCAACAGTGCTCCCGTCGCGGATTCCGAACCTGCTGGTCAACGGGTCCAGTGGCATCGCGGTCGGCATGGCCACCAACATCCCCCCGCACAACCTCCGGGAGGTGGCCAAGGCGGTCGAGGCGCTGGTCGACAACCCCGACGTCACCATTGCCGAGCTCTGCCAGTTCATTACCGGCCCCGACTTCCCCACCGGCGGCTACATCTACGGGATGCATGGCATCCGCGAGGCGTACGAGACCGGCCGCGGCAAGGTGATCATGCGCGCAAGGGTGCAGATCGAGGAGAAGGAGTCGACCGGCAAGTCGGCGCTGGTCATTACCGAGCTGCCGTACCAGGTCAACAAGGCCCGGCTGGCCGAGGACATTGCCCACCTGGCCTACGAGAAGAAGATCGAGGGGATCACCGCGGTCCGGGACGAGTCCGACCGCGACGGCATGCGCCTCGTGGTGGAGCTGCGCCGCGACATGATCCCCAACGTGGTCCTGAACCAGCTCTACAAGCACACCACGATGCAAAGCACCTTCGGGGTCATCAACCTGGCGCTGGTCAATGGCCAGCCCAAGGTGATGCACCTCAAGGAGATGCTCCAGCACTTCATTACGCACCGCCACGAGATCATCGTCCGCCGCACCCAGTTTGACCTGAGTGCCGCCGAAGCCCGGGAGCACATCCTCGAGGGGCTCAAGATCGCCGTCGACAACATCGACGAAGTGATCCAGATCATCCGCAGCTCGAGCGACACCCCCGAGGCCGACACGCGGCTGCGCAAGCGGTTCGGCTTCAGCGAAAAGCAGGCCGACGCGATCCTCAACATGCGGCTGGCCAAGCTTACCGGGCTCGAGATCGAGAAGCTCGAGGCCGAGCTGGCCGAGGTCCGCGCCATCATTGCCGACCTGCGTGGCATCCTCGACTCCCTGCCGCGCCGGATGTCGATCCTCAAGGAAGAGATGGCTGAGGTTGTCAAGGCGTTTGGCGATGATCGCCGGACCGAGATCATCCCCGACGAGGCCGATTTCTCGATCGAGGACCTGATTGCCGAAGAGGACATGGTCATCACCGTCTCCCACACCGGCTACATCAAGCGGATCCCCGTCTCCACCTACCGGCGCCAGCGCCGCGGTGGCCGGGGGCTGACCGGCGCCACCACGAAGGAAGAGGATTGGATTGAGCACCTCTTCATTGCCAGCACCCACGACTACCTGATGTTCTTCAGCGACCGCGGCCAGGTCTACTGGCTCAAGGTCCATGAGATCCCGCAGGGGGGACGCGCGGCCCGTGGCAAGCCGGTGGTGCATTGCATCGGCATCGGCCAAGACGAGCGGATCGCCTCGCTGGTGCCGGTCCGCAAGTTTGCCGACGATCGCTTCCTGATGTTTGCCACCCGCAACGGGACCGTCAAGAAGACGGTACTCTCGGCCTATGGCAACGTCCGCACGACCGGCATCAACGCCATCAACATCGATGAAAACGACCAGCTGATCGATGTCCAGATCACCGAGGGCAACAACGACGTGGTCCTCGGCACCCGGAATGCCATGAGCATCCGGTTCCACGAGAGCGATGTCCGCGAGATGGGCCGCGCCACCGGCGGGGTCAAGGGCATCAACCTCGATGATGACGACGCCGTCATCGGCATGGTGGTGGTGCGCCGCGACGCCAAGATCCTGGTCCTGTCCGAGAACGGCTACGGCAAGCAGTCGGAGCTGTCCGAATACCGGGCCCAGACCCGCGGCGGCAAGGGCATCATCACCATGGACCGGACCGACAAGACCGGCGCCCTGGTGGCCCTCAAGGAAGTCATTCCCGATGACGAGCTGATGCTGATCAGCCGCAACGGGATCATCATCCGCACTCCGGTCAAGGACATCCGGACCACCCATCGCAACGCCCAGGGTGTCCGCGTGATGAACCTGGACGATGGCGACACCGTGATGGACGTGGCGCGCGTGGTCAAGGAAGACGACGAGGGTATCGAGGAACCGACCGGCGACGACGAGCCGGCAGCGGAAGCCGGGGAGTGACCGAGGCCGAGCTCCGCTCGGCCGCTGCGGCACTCCAGGGCGTTGCCCTGGAGACTCCGCTCGTGGGCGCGCCCGGTCTCGGGGTGCCCGGCGGCGGCCCGGTGCGCCTCAAGTGCGAACATCTCCAGCCGATGGGCGCCTTCAAGATCCGGGGCGCCTGGAACTCCGTTTCCCGACTTTCCCCCGAGCAGCGCAGCCGCGGCATCGTCACCCACAGCTCCGGCAACCACGGCCAGGCGCTGGCGCTGGCCGGGGCGCGGGCCGGCATCCGAACCGTGGTGGTCATGCCGGAGTCCGCGCCCGCCATCAAGGTGTCCGGAGTGCGGAGCCGAGGCGCCGAGGTGGTGCTGGTCCCCGGCCCCGCCAGCGAGCGGGGCCGTGTGGCACAGGAGATGGCCGACACCCAGGGACTGGTCATGGTGCCCCCCTACGAGAGCCACGACGTCGTGGCCGGCCAGGCCACCTGCACCCTGGAGATCCTGGACATGTGGCCGGCGGTGACCATGATCGTGGCACCGGTCGGCGGTGGCGGGCTCCTGGCCGGCGCCTGCGCCGCGACCAGTGCACTTCGCCCCGACGTCAAGGTGTTCGGGGTGGAACCGGTCGGCGCCCCCAAGCTCACCCGGGCCATGGACGCTGGCCACCCGGTGGTGCTCGAGCAGACCGCCAGCGTGGCCGACGGCCTCCTGCCCATGCAGATCGGCGTCATTCCCTTCGGGTATATCCAGCCGGTGCTGGCCGGGGTGGTCCAGGTGTCGGACGCCGAGATCATTGCTGCGGTCCGATTCCTGTACCAGCACCACGGCATGCGGGTCGAGCCCTCGGGGGCCGCCACAGTGGCGGCACTGCTGGCGGGGCATCTTCCGGTAACCGGACCCACCGCGGCCATCCTGAGCGGCGGGAACATCGATCCTGAGCGCTTTGCGGACCTGGTGCGATGACCCTGGCCCCCCAGCTTCTCCTGGCCGATCCCGACCAGCACCTCAGCCGGACGCTGATGCGGGTGCTGGGCGAGAACGGCTATGCCGTAGCGCTGCTGGACTCGGCCGACGCGGTGATCCAGCAGATGGAGGAGCGGCGCGGGGTGGACCTCGTCCTGGCAGACGTGTCGCTGCCGGGTGGGGGGCTTGAGCTGGTGAAGCGCATCAAGGCCAGTACCGAGCTGCGCCTGGTGCCGGTGATCCTCCTGACCACCGATCCGCCCGAGGAACTGGCCGAGCAGGCGCTGGACGCCGGCGCCGCCGACCTGATCACCAAGCCGTTCCGGGTTCGCGAACTGCTGGCCCGGGTGCGCCTGCACATGCGGGTTGGCCGCGAGCTGAGCCAGGCCCGGGCGGATGCGCTGGCCCGGGTGGAGCTGGTCGAGATCCTCCGCGAAATTACCACCTCGCTGCGGCCCGAGGAGATCTTCCGGGTCCTGGTGCGACGAGTCGCCGAAGGATTGCAGATCTCGCGCTGCTCAATCGTGCTGGCGGAGCCGGGCGATGCCATCGGCACCCTGGTGGCGGCCTTCGAGCTGCCGGACCTCCACGACCAGAGGGTGGAACTGCGCCGCTATCCGGAACTGCGCCGAGCCCTGGAGACCGGCAAGGCGGTGCTGGTGCGCAATGTCTCCGAGGATCCGATCTACGCCAGCACCCGGGCGGAATGGACGGCGGAGGGGCACGCCGTCCCGACGACTTCCGCGATCGCCGTCCCCTTCTCCCTCACCGGCCAGCGGTCGGGGCTCTTCTTCCTGCGCTCCACTGAGGGAGACACCCCGCTCGACCAGCACGACGTCCACTTTGCCGAGAACGTGATTCGCGCCTCGCTCTCCTCGATCGAGAAGGCGTACGACCTGGAGCGGGCCGCGGTGGCGCAGGAGCAGCTGAAGCTGCTGGCCGAGACCGACCCGCTGACCGGCCTCTTCAACCGGCGGGCGCTGGCCGAGAAGCTGCGCCGGGAGCTCGACCGGGCCGAGCGATACCAGACGGTGCTGACCTGCATCCTGGTGGACATCGATCACTTCAAGGACACCAACGACACCTTTGGCCACCAGATCGGTGACCTGGTGCTGCAACAGGTGGCACAGATGTTCCGGCGCGAGCAGCGGGCGGTGGACCTGATTGCCCGGTATGGCGGCGAAGAGTTCGTGGTGCTGCTGCCCGAAACGGGGGCCAGCGGCGCCCGGATCTTTGCGGAGCGCGTGCTCCGGCGGGTGGCCGCCCAGCGCTTCGGGGATGCCGACCATCCAGTCCAGATTACCCTGAGCATGGGGCTCGCCACCGTCCCCGACCCCCGGATCACCGACGCCGACTCGTTTCTGTTCGTGGCCGACGCCAACCTCCTCAAGGCCAAGGGAGATGGCAGGAATCGGTATCGGGACTGATGGAACTCCGCTGCCCCCACTGTAGCGGCAGGTACCTTCCGCCAGCCCGGTTCTGCATGCGGGATGGCTATGCCCTGGTCCCGGGCGTCGCCAGTAATCCTGAGCTCGATGCCGCCCCGCCGGTCCGGCCCGGGGGCGTCTGGGATCCCCAGACCAGATTCATCGAACCGGCGTCGCGACTGACTGGCCGGACGCTCGACACCCGCTACCTCCTCGGGGAGCTGATCGGCTCGGGTGGCATGGCGTTCGTGTACCGTGCCACCGATGAGGAGACTGGCGAGACGGTGGCGGTGAAGGTCCTCACTTCCCGACTGGCCGCCGACCCCGAGTCGATCGCCCGGCTCCGGCGGGAGGCGGCCCTCGCCATGCGGCTCGACCACCCTGGCGTCTGTCACATCGTGGCCGCCGGCAGCGACCGGGGGCTGCATTATCTCGTCATGCCGCTCCTGATCGGCGAGTCGCTCGCCGCCCGCGAGGGGCGCGAGTGCCCGCTGCCGATCGCGGAAGTCCTCGACATCCTTGCCCAGCTCTGTGCCGGATTGCAACATGCCCACGACCGCGGGGTGCTCCACCGCGACCTCAAGCCCGAAAACGTCATGTTGATTCCAGGGAACGATGGGGTGCGCGCCGTGATCATGGATTTCGGTTTGGCCAAGCCGGCACCGTCCGAGACCGAGCAACAGAAGATCACCGATACCGGGGTCATCCTCGGCACCCCGGAGTTCATGAGCCCGGAACAGATCCGGGGGTTCCCGATCGATTCCCGCAGCGACCAGTACGCCCTGGCGGTGCTGGCGTTCGAGCTCCTGACGGGGGAACTACCGTTCGACGGTGGCACCTCGCAGGAGACGATGCTCCATCGGTTGACCGATACGCCGCTCCGGTTGCGCGATCGGCGCCCGGAGGTGCCCGAGTGGCTGGATGCCGCGATCGCCCGGGCCTTGAGTCGGGAGCCAGCGGAGCGGTTCCCGAATGTGAAGGCGTTGGGGGAGGCGCTTGGAAGCGAAAAGTAGGGGCCGGGCGTGCCCGGCCCATACCCGATCCAGGAAGTGAGCCGGAGGGGCCGGGCGTGCCCGGCCCATACCCGATCCAGGAAGTGAGCCGGAGGGTCCGGGCCTGCCCGGCCCGTGGCGAGTCGGAATCCAGATGTTGTTCAACCCAGCCCGTTGAGGAACTTGTCCAGCATGCGCAGCCGCACCATTGTCCTCGTGCTCGCCTTGTGCAGCACCCTGTCGGCCTGCCAGTTCAGCCCGCTCATGAACCGGATCGCGGTCGGGGAGGAGCCGATTGTCATCATGGTTGGCGAATCGGCCGACGGCTCTACCGACCTCTTTGCCGCGTCTCCGGGTGGCGGGCCGGTTTTCCAGATCACCTTCAACCGGCCGGTGGAGTCCCACCCCTCCCTGGCGCCGTCGGGAACGGTGGTGGCGTTCTTCCGGCAACCTGCCTCCGGCGACTCGACCACCCGGGTGGTGATGGTCATGAATCTCCTCAACGCCTCGGAACGGGAGCTGGCGCTCCCCAGCGACGCTGGTGCCCCGCTCGAGGTGGCCTGGCGTCCGACCGGCACGACGCTGCTGGTCCGGACCACCCGTGGGGTCTGGGAGATGCAGGCGCCGCCCGCCAAGCCGGTCCCTCGACGCCTGGTGGGGGAATCGATGGGGCGCGCAGCCTTGGAACTGATGGTGGCCGTCGGCAACCCCGTCTTTGCGATCGTGGACAATTGTGCCGCTGGCGGGGTCTGCACCTACGCGCTCGATGGCAGGACCCCGGAACAGATCTCCCCGCGCGGGATCGGCCCGCTGCGGTGGGGTAGCGACAGCGTCGCCTGGTTCGACCAGGACCGCCTCGAGGTCCGACCACTCGGCCCGGGCCGCAGCCGCCACGTCATGTGGACCCGGACACCGGCCAATCCGCGCCAAGCGACGTACGCGCCGGGGCCGGCGGGGCCGCGTCAGGGGGAGACGGGGCTGGTGGTTCCGAAGTAGCGCGCCAGGCGATCGCGTCCCACGCCGCCGCTACCACCTGGGTGGTATGGGGGTGATCAGGGGTCCACTCCCGGGCCGCCACCCGCTCCACCGCATGGCCCACCAGCGCCAGCCACACCGCCGACCAGAGCTCCGCCGAGCCGCTGCGGACGGTCCCCTGCTGTTTCCCCGAGGCCACGACCAGCGCCAGCCCCGACCGGAACTCTCGCAGGGCATCGCGGCTCCGGTCGTCCAACTCCACGTCGTCCCGTGACCGGAGCAGCATGCGGACCAGGGCGGGGTCACTCTGTGCCGTCCCGATCAGCCGCTGGGCAATCTTTCGGAGCCGCTCCGCCGCCCCGACCCCCCTCTCCCCCTCCCCCTCGACCACCACGCGCGAGGCCCAGCGCTGCGCCTCGCGGAAGACGTCGTTGAGCAACGCTTCCTTTCCGGTGAAGTGGCGGTAGATCGTCCCCTCGGCCACGTGGGCGCGGGCCGCGATCGCGGGGGTGGTCGTGGCGTGATAGCCATGGGTGGTGAAGAGCTCGAGCGCCGCGCGCACCAGTCGCTTGCGGGTGGCGACAGCATCGCGACGCTGGCCGGAGCGGGGTTCTGCCATGACGGGGAATCTACGCCCCGTGAGGGGAGCGTTGAAGGAGACCGCCAGGTCGGCTAGGTTACGGGGCTGTCCCGTGTTTGGCTTGAACACATTGGAGTGCGGTCATGAAAATGCTGGTATTGGGCGCCGGGTTGCAGGGTTCCTCTTGTGCATATAACCTGTTGCAGGACAACAGGATAGAGTCAGTCACCATCGCCGACCTCCATCCCGAGGGGCTGCCCGCGTTCCTGGCCCCATGGCTGGGTGGCCGACTCCAGACCGCCGTGCTCGACGCCAAGGACAGCGCTGGTGCAGCCGCCCTGATGGAGGGCCACACCGCGGTGATGTGCGCCCTGCCCTACTATTTCAATGAACCGATGACCCGGGCCGCCATTGCCAGCGGTGCCCACTTCTGCGATCTCGGCGGCAATACCGCCATCGTGCAGGAACAGAAGGCGCTCCACAGCCAAGCCAAGGCGGCCGGCGTCTCGGTCATTCCCGACTGCGGGCTGGCGCCGGGGATGGTGAACATCCTGGCGGCGGAGGGGATCCGCCGGCTGGACCAGGCCACGACGGTCCGGATCTACGTCGGGGGACTGCCGCAGCACCCCGAACCGCCACTCAACTACCAGATCGTCTACTCGCTGGAGGGGGCGCTCGACTATTACACCACCCCGTCCTGGGTGCTCCGGAACGGCAAGGCGGTGGAGGTGGACGCGCTCTCCGAGCTGGAGGAGGTGGACTTCCCCGACCCCGTCGGCCGGCTTGAGGCATTCCACACCGGCGGCGGGATCAGCACGATGCCGTTCGCGTGGGAAGGCAAGATCGACACGATGGAATACAAGACGCTGCGCTATCCAGGCCACGTCGCCATCATGAAGCCGATCCGCGAGCTCGGCCTGATCAGCAATGACCCGATCGACGTGAAGGGCCAGCAGGTCCGCCCCCGCGACCTCTTCATTGCCGCCACCCACCCGATGCTGTACCGCCCCGAGAGCGAAGACCTGGTGGCGCTGCGGGTGACCGTGGATGGCACCAAGGATGGCAAGGCGGCGCGCTCCACTTTCGAGCTGGTCGATCGATTCGACACCGCCATCGGCATGAGCGCCATGATGCGGACCACCGGTTTCTCGCTGGCCCTGACCGGCATCATGCAGGCCGACGGCACCATCGCGCAGTTCGGGGTGCACACTCCCGACGAGGCGACGCCGTACCAGCCGTATGTGGAGGGTCTGCGGCAGTTCGGGGTTGAGATTCGGGAGGGATAGTACCCCGAGCTGTGCCATACGTCTCAGGACCGATACCGCGCGCCCCGCTGGATTCGCCAGCGGGGCGCGTCCTGCTAGGTGAAGGCAGCCACCGGTTCCCCCAGCACCTCCATGCGCGGCTCGATCCCGAGCCCGGGTCGGGTCGAGGCAGCCATCCGGCCGTTGCGTCGCTCGGGAGCACCTGCAGCGAGACTGACCGTCACGTAGCTGTTGAAGTCAGTCGCCGAGAACCGGTACGCCTCTGGCGTGCTGTGGGCCAGGTGTGCAATCGCCGCAGTGATGATGTCCCCGCCCCAGGTGTCCTCGATGGTCATGGCCAGGCCGAGCGACACGCAGAGATCACGAATTCGCCGGGCGTTGGTGAGTCCGCCGACCTTCGAGATCTTGAGGTTGATGGCGTCCATTGCCTGGTCGGAATACCCGCGCACCACCGTCCTCGCATCATCCATCACCTCATCCAGGATGAACGGACGATCGGTGTGGCGGCGCACGACCAGGCACTCCTCATAGCTCTGGCAAGGCTGTTCGATATAGACATTGACGTCCCGCACCGCCGCGGCGACGCACACCGCCTGGTGCTGGGTCCAGCCGCCGTTGGCATCGGCCACCAGCACATCGCCGGGCCCCATCTCGGCCGCCACCGCATGAATGCGGGCTATGTCGGTTTCCACATCGCTGCCGGACTTGAGCTGGAACTTCGTGTATCCCTGTGCACGGTACCGACTGACGCTGGCCGCCATCTGTGCGGGAGTGTCCTGCGAAATGGCCCGATAGAGGGCGACATCGTCGCCGAAGCGCCCACCCATCAGCGTCGTCACCGGCTGGCCGCAGGCTTTGCCCAGAATGTCCCAGCAGGCCATGTCGAGGGCCGACTTGACGTACGGATGGCCGCGCAAGGACTGATCCATGCACTGGTTGACCACGGCGAACTGGGTCGGATCCACCCCGATCAACTGGGGCGCTAGTTCGGTGATGCCGGCCCGCGCCCCGGCGGCATACGCGGGCAGGTATGCGGGGCCAAGCGGACAGACTTCGCCCCAGCCCGTGATTCCCTCGTCGGTCTGGACTTCCACCACGGTGGAGTCGAAGACCTCGACGCTCCTGCCACCCGACCACTTGTAGCTGCCCTCGTGTAGCGGCAGGTCCACCTGGTACACCCTGATACCCGTGATGCGCATGTGACCTCTCGTCTGGGTTACGAATTCTTCTTCTCGACTTTGCCGAACTGCACGGAGCAGGCCGCTTCAGCCCCCGGGGACAGGCGGCCGGGCAGTCCGGCGCTCGAACGTCGCCGCACGAAGCAGCGAGACGGCGGTATACAGGACGACCAGCACGACCAGCCAGCGGACATAGTACAGGTCCAGCGAGCCCACGATGAAAGCCGCAAGCAGCACCGCCGGGATGCCGCCCAGCGCCAAGCCAAGCGCGGCCCGAACATTGTAGCTGCCCGATCGAATGAACCGGGTGCTGCCGGCCGGCATCAAGAAGGCGCCCGAGCCCATCATGATGGGAAACGCCGCCGTCGGGTTCATCCCCAGCAGGCTGATCATGACCAGGGACGGTCCGTAGAGGCCTATGCCGATGGCCCCGAGCGAACCCAGGACGAAGTTTCCGACCAGCCCGATCGCCAGGCGTCCGCCGGTCAGGCCCAGGGCGTCCCCCCCGCGCATCGTTTGATCAAAGATGGTCATCAGCATCAGGCCTGATGCCACGAGCAGCGCCACCCCCATGCCGACCTGGATGGCGCGGCGCGGCAGCTTGACCACCACGCCCGCCCCGACCCACATCCCCGCCACCGCCGCAGCGATCATCAGCAGGAGGGTGACAAGGTCAACCTCAATGATCGCGATGTAGATAAACGCTTGCGCAATGACCGGAAGGGTATGCCCGACATTGAGCGTGCCCGGGAGTTCCTCATCGGGCACCTGATTCCAGAGCCGGTACAGGACTGTTGTTGGCGCGAAGGACCCAATGCCGAGGGTGTCGAAGAAATTGGTGACGAACCCGATGCCCAGATGGAGCGGGGTCGGGGCGGTGCGCTCGACCTGGGGGCGGCGGCGCAGGGCTGAGAGCCACACCCACAGGTAGAGCAACCCCGCGAGGCCGAGCGCAAGAAAGAGACCGACCTTCGGCGTCAACATGGTGCGGTGTCTCCTGGAGTCGAAGACGAACCTGGCCCGCCAGTACGCGTATGTCCCCCGGCGGGGACCGCGGCAACCTAACGCCCCGGAGGGCGTCACACCAACGAGGGCGGGGCCGGGGGCGGCCGAGGTATACTTGCAGGGATCCGACCGCGTCCACCACGGAGTACCGATGATCCCTCGCTGGCTCAACGGCATCGCCTTCGGGCTGACCCTCACGGCGGCCCACTCCTTCCCAGCCCTGTCCCAAGTCAACCCACACGCCGTGACCTACCAGGGCACCGTGGGCCCCGGAGTGGGCCGGCAGATTGTGCTGATCGCCGGCGACCATGAATACCGATCCGAGGAAATCCTCCCGGCGCTGGCGCGCATCCTGGCCCAGCGCCTGGGATTCACCGCTACCGTCTTCTTTACCCTCGACTCGGCAGGCTTCATCCAGCCCGGCAGCTCACGGATGCGTGGTCTGGAGGTGCTCAAGACCGCCGATCTTCTGATCCTTGGGCTCCGGTTCCAGGATTTTCCCCAGGCGGAAATGCAGCACCTGGTGGACTACCTCGATCGAGGGGGACCGGTCATCGGCATTCGGACCTCGACCCATGCGTTCCAGATCACGAGCGGTCCGTTTGCCCGGTACTCATGGGATTACCAGGGAGAGGACTACCTGAATGGCTTCGGCCGGCAGGTACTCGGCGAGACCTGGGTCGGTCACTACGGCACCAATCATGAACAGAGCTCCAACATCCTTCCGGTGGCCGCGCAGGCCGCGCATCCGATCCTCTCAGGGGTGCGCAATGTCCACGTACAGTCGGGCGGGTACAAAGCCTACCCGATCGACGGGTCGACCGTGCTCGCACTAGGCCAGGTGGTCCACGGTATGCGCCCCGGCTCCCCGCCGGACTCCACCAAAGAGCTGATGCCCGTCGCATGGACGCGCACCTATCAGGGCGCCAGCGGTCGACGGCCCCGGGTGTTCACGACCACCCACGGCGCCTCCGAGGATTTCCTGAACGAGGGCTTCCGCCGGATGCTGATCAACGCCGCGCTCTGGGCAATGGGTATGGAGGCGCAGATCAATCCGCGAGCCGACGTGTCGTTCGTCGGTCCCTACCACCCCGTCGCGTTCAGCTTTGACGGCTATCGACGGGGCGTCCGGCCCGCTGACCTGGCCGGGTGGGATTCGCCGATCATGTCCGCAGCCAGGCCCACGACGGTACGGCCGCCGAGTCCCCCTCCAGGAGACACCCCCTGATGATCGCCGCCATTCGCGCCGTGGCCCGGCACTCCGCCGTACTCGCGCTGGTCCTGGTCGCCGCCTGTGGGGCGCCCCCGGTTGCACTCGGACCAGGCGACCACATCGTCATCGTCGGCAACGCGCTGGCCGACCGGATGCAGCACGACGGCTGGCTGGAGGCGCACCTCCAGGCCGAGTTCCCTTCCCTGCGTCTGGTGATCCGCAACCAGGGCTTCACCGGCGACCGGGTAGATCACCGCCCCCGGAGCGAGGGGTTCCCCACTGCGGACGAGTACCTCGCCCTCTCCCGGGCGAGCGTCATCTTCGCGATGTTCGGATACAACGAATCCTATGCCGGGGATCCCGCGCAGTTCGGCATCGACCTCTCCGAATGGCTCGACCACACCCTGGCACAGGACTACTCCGGCAGCGGGGCGCCACGGGTGGTTCTGTTTTCACCGATCGCGCACGAGGATCTTGGCGATCCCAACCTTCCCGACGGCTCGGCCAACAATGCTCGCCTGGCCGACTACACCGCCACGATGGAGGCGGTCGCCAAGGAGAAGGGAGTCGGGTTTGTTGACCTGTTCGCGCGATCCCAGGCGCTGTACGCCGACGCGGGCGCCTCACTGACCATTAACGGGGTGCACCTGAGTGATGAGGGCAACCGCCAGCTGGCCCGGGAAATCGTCGAGGCGCTGCGCGGAACGCGACTCAAGGCCCAAGCCGAGAGGGTTGAACAGGTGCGGACCGCCGTCCTCGACAAGAACAGGTACTGGTTCAACCGATACCGCGCGACCGACGGCAACGATGTATTCGGGACCCGATCGACCCTGGCCTTCGTGGACGGGCAGACCAACTTCACGGTACTCCAGCGTGAATTGACCCAGCTGGACAGCCTGACCGCCAATCGTGACGTGGTCATCTGGGCTGCCGCCGCCGGGGAATCGCTCCGGCCGGATGATTCCGATGTCCCCGATGCCCTCGCAGTCACCTCGAATCTTGACAATCCGTACTTCCAGGGCGGAGTCAGCGTCACCGGCACCTCGAACTACCTCGGCGGGGAGGAGGCGATCGGGAAGATGACGCTGGAGCGGGGCATGCGCGCCAACCTCTTCGCGTCGGAGGAGATGTTCCCGGAACTCGTCAACCCGGTACAGATGGGGGTGGACACGAAGGGACGCCTCTGGGTGGCGGCCTGGGCGACCTATCCGATGTGGGAACCGACCGGCCAGATGGGCGACAGGCTGCTCATCCTGCCGGACGACAACCGCGACGGCGTGGCCGACACGGCGATCGCCTTTGCCTATGTCCACAACCCGACCGGATTCGAGTTCTGGAACGGCGGCGTCGTCGTGGCTTCCGTTCCCGACCTGCTCTTCCTCAAGGACACCGACGGGGATGACATCGCCGATATCCGGATCCGGCTGGCCGGGGGATTCGGCTCCGCCGACACCCACCATTCCGCCAACAGCTTCGTGTACGGGCCCGACGGGTTCATCTACTACCAGCGGGGCATCTTCAACATATCCAACGTCGAGACGCCCTGGAGCACCAACCAGGAGTCGGGGCGCTCGGGAATGTACCGCTTCAACCCGCGCACCTACGAGTTCAGCTTCCACGCCCCGAACAGCCCCAACCCGCACGGCATCAGCTTCGACTACTGGGGGTATCACTACGCCACCGACGCCACCGGTGGCGCCGCCTACCAGGTAAGGCCGGATACCGCCGGAACGTTCCGCATGCGCCGCCTGCTGGAGCACACAGTGCGCCCGGTGCCGGCAAGCGGCATTCTTTCCAGTGCGCACTTCCCCGCACGGAACCAGGGCAACTTTCTCATCCTGAACGTGATCGCCTTCCTGGGCATCAAGCAGTACTCGCTGGCATTCAATGAAGCCACGGGAGACGTGCAGGGCACGGAAACCAGCGACCTGATGGTGTCGTCCGACCCCAACTTCCGTCCGACAGCATTCGCCAACGGGGACGATGGCGGCCTGTACGTGGCCGACTGGTCCAACGCCATCATCGGGCACATGCAGCACAACATCCGCGACCCAGCCCGCGACAAATCGCACGGCCGGATTTACCGGATCACCGTGCCAGGACGCCCGCTCTCGGAGCATGTGCCGATCGACGGACAACCGCTCCCTGCACTGCTTGCCGCGCTGGAGCACCCGATCGATGGCATCCGGCACCGGGCTCGGGTCGAGCTGTCGGAGCGGAACACCAACGAGGTGATTGCTGCCACGCAGATCTGGCTGGCCAGGTTTGACGCGGCAAACCCGGCGCATGCCCACCATTTCCTTGAGGGACTGTGGGTGCACCAGCAGCACAATGTCGTCAATCGTGAACTGTTGAGCCTGGTGCTCAACTCCCCGGTAAGCCATGCGCGGATCGCCGCCACGACGGTGGCGCAGATGTGGGATCACGGGGCGGCATCACAGGCGCGGCCCGCACCCGCCCAGGCCAGCGTCGATCAGCCAGTCGCAACGGTAGCGCCGGAGGATTCCGGTGCGATCGGGATCCGGACTGTGGTCGAGGAGATGCGCTACGATGTGCCCGCATTTACCGTGCGGGCCGGGCAGGCGGTGCGGCTCCGATTTGAGAACGCCGACTATACCCCGCACAATCTGGTCGTTGGGGAGCCGGGGTCGGCTGATGTGATCGGGAAAGCGGCAGATGCGCTTGGCGCCGCCGGTTTCGCTGCCCATTTTGTCCCCAGGAGTGCCCAGATCCTCGCGGCGTCGAAGCTCCTGAACCACCAGCAGTCCCAGGTCCTGTCGTTCACGGCGCCGACCGTCCCAGGGGAGTACGCTGTTCTCTGCACCTTTCCGGGTCACCGAGGGACGATGAACGGGGTCATGAAGGTCGTGCCCTAGGCGGCACAAGTCCCGGAAGCCCCGACCACGTGGCTCAGAGTTCGAGCGCCATCCCCACCCCCTGCGCCACCGCCCGGCGGTAGATCTCGGGCGCCACCGCCATGTCGTCCAGCGCAAGCCCCAGGTTCATTGCCAGGGTGCGCTCCGTGGCGCTCTGGCGCCCCGGCTTCGTTCCCGCCACCAGCTCACCAAGATCGGAATGGGGATCGGGGGTGCGCTGGAAGTACCCCACCTTCCGGTAGTACTGGAACTGGGCGTGATCGTCGGTGCTCAGGTGATCCAGTTGAGCCAGAGCGGCCGGCTGCCAGTAGGAATCGAAGTCCACCGCGGACCCAAAGCTGCCAGGCTTGAGCCACCCTGCCTCGATCACCGGTTCGGGCGCCTTGAGGATGGGGCCAGCCGTGACGACGAGGTCGCTGTCCCGCACGGCGTCACGCGGAGTGGAGACCGCCACCACCTCGACGCCAAGCTTCGCGGACATCTCCCCCGCATAGCGTTCACTGTTGGCCGGGGTGAGATCGTAGGCCAGGACCCGGCGAATGGGAAAGAGTGCAGCCAGCGCCTCGAGATTGGTGCGACCCTGCACGCCACAGCCCAGGATGCCGGCCACTTCGGAGTCAGGGCGAGCCAGGTAGCGGGCCGACAGTGCCGAGGCGGCGCCCGTCCGGCATCCGGTGAGCCAGGTGCAGTCCATCACGCAGGTCGGAAGCCCGGTCTCCGCATCGTTGAGGATCAGCAGGCCCGTCACATAGGGCAGCCCGCGCTGCGCATTTCCGGGGTAACCGCTCACCCACTTGATCCCGGCGGCCTGCATGGCAGGGATATAGGCCGGCATGGCATGGATGAAGGAGTCGGGCCATGGGTGGATGCCGGGCTTGGGCGGCATTTCCACACGTCCCTCACCCTTTTCCAGGAACGCGGCCTCCAGCAGGGCAATGGCCGTGGGCATGTCGAGCGCCACCGCCTCAACGTCCGAGCGGGAAAGGTAGAGCAGGGTGGGTGGTGTCATCGAGGAGAACTCCAAGTGTGTCAGGACGGGGGACCGCCATCCAAGATCACACCCTCGCACGCTCCAAAGCCATCCCATGCGGCCGGGGCCTCGAAAGTTGCCCTCACGTGGCTCGCGCCATAGGTTACCATCCTCTCGCACAACATGGAGGATGCGGATATGCTCGACCTCGTGCATTCCACACCGCGACGTGGCTTTCTGGCCCGAGTTGCCGCCTCAGCTGCCGCCGTTGGCCTGGGCGCACTCGCTCCCCGCAGCCTTCTCGGGCAACCGGTTCCCGGAGCCGCCCCTGCCGATCCTGCCTACAACGCCTGGCTCAACAAGATCACTGGCCAGCACAAGATGGTGTTTGACGCCCCCGAGCCGAACGGTGGGATGCCGATGGTCTGGCCCAGGGTCTGGCTCGACACTACCAATGGCCAGTACGGCACCACCGATGCCCAGAACACGGCCGTCGTTGTGGTACGCCATGGGACGATCGGGTTTGCGCTGAACGATGCCATGTGGGCCAAATACAAGCTGGGTGGGGTGTTCAATGTGATGGATGGCGCGGCCCAGGCCACCCGCAACACCTGGATCAAGCCACTGCCCCTGCCACTGCCCGGGACCGGCATTGAGGCGTTGCTGGCCAAGGGTGTGCTCTTCGGCGCCTGCAACATGGCCATCTTGGTTTACTCGGGAGCGGTGGCTCAGCAGATGGGGATGGATCCGAACACGGTGCGGGCAGATTGGCTCGCCAACGTCCTCCCCGGCATCCAGGTGGTACCCTCCGGGGTGCTGGCCCTGAGCGGAGCCCAGGAAAAGGGCTGCGCGATGTGTTTCGCGGGGTGAAGTAGCCCGGGGAAACACAATCAGGGAGCCACACTCAAGCGGGGGCGCACGACTGTGCGCCCCTGCTTGCCATCACGGAGCCCCCGTTGGCATGCGGGGCCCTGGTGCCGTCGGCCCCTCCACGTCAGCTGCGGGTCACCGCTTGCCCCCGACTGGAGGATCCGCAAAGTAGACCATGTTCGGCGCTTCCGACCGTGCCGCAGCGATGTCCGGTCGACCATCCCCGTCCAGGTCTCCGATGGCAAAGCCGTAGACCGACCCGGCCCCATCCCCGAACAGTACCGGGGTGAATCGCCGGCCGGTCCCTGCATTGAAATACACCGCCGACGGCGCCTCGATGTAGCCGACCACGATATCCACCGCCCCGTCCAGGTTGAGGTCGCCGATGACCAGGGCATACGGCACCAGGGTGCCCTCCGACAATGCGACCCCAGCCCCGAACTTGAGTCCACCATGGCCGAAGTAGATCACCACGCCACGCTGCTCGTCGCTGGTCACGATATCCAGTTGCCCGTCCCGGTCAAAGTCGGCGACGGCGGATACCCGCATGGTGGCATCGGGCGGCCCGAACGGCACCTGGGTGAACTCCAGCGAACTGGCGTCGGCGTTGTGGAGGTACAGCTGCCCCTGGCCTCCGTCCCGATGGGGCACGACCAGGTCGATCCGGCCGTCGCCGTTGAGGTCGGTGGCGGTGATCGTGGTGGCCGACTCGCGCGAGAAGCGTAGGCAGTCGCTGCCGAATCGGCCGCCACCCTGGTTCAGGCAGATGTAGTTGCCGCCGGGATTCGGGCCGCTGCGGTTGGCGACAATGATGTCGGGCAGCCCATCGCCGTTGAGGTCGGCCACGGTGGCGTTCCGGGTGTTCCACTCCGCCGCACCGAAGCTGGAGCCCACCGAGAATCGGCCCGACCCGTCATTCAGGTAGATCAGGCCGGGATCAGGATTGTCGTTGCTGATGACGACGTCGAGGTCGCCATCGCGATCTACATCCACCAGCAATCCCGAATACGTCCGGTCCGAGGCCGTGCCCAAGTCGTGCCCGCCGTCGAATCCGCCGCGGCCGTTTCCAAAGAGCACCCGGTCCACCAGCGGCCAGTGGCGACCCTTGGCCAGCACGAGATCGGGCAGCCCATCGCCATTGAGGTCGCCGATGCTGACATTGGCCGAGGTCTCGGAGCTGGTTTCGAGCAGGAGGGCACGATCGAAACGCGGGAGATTCGGGTTCGTCTGGGCCGCTCCCGTGAGCGGGGCTCCGGCAAAGGCGGCGGCCAGCAGCATCAGGCGGAATGAGACGGTCATCGCGAACTCCCCTGGCAGGGGTGACACGGCGGGAGCGGGGCAGCCAAGGGACCCGTGCTATCGCGCAAAGACGGTGAGCACCCCGGCCGCGGGAATCGCGGTGGAGAGCAACTGGGCTCCCGTGATTGTCTGGTTGGCCAGTGGCACCATGTACGCGCTGGCCGTGGTGTAGTCAATGCCGTAGGTCCCGGCCGGCAACCCGCTGATCGAGAAGCTCCCCCCCGCCGACGCCTTGACGACCACGACGAACTTTCCATTGCTGTTCCGGAACCCGACCGGGGCGAACTGCGCGTTGGCGGTCGTCGCACCGACACGCTCCGCACCGAGAGCAACATATCGGAAGTATTGGCGCAGGAACTTGGTCATTTCACCGGTACGGACCACAGGGGTGTTGTTCCCGAGCGAGCCCCCGAAGATCGGAAAGTAGTTGCCCCCAATGTCCCGGTCGCCGCAGAACGCCAGGCCGAACTGCTGCCAGGCCGAGATGTTGGCCAGGGTCAGGTCAGCATGGAGGTCCTCGTGGCCGCTGCCGCCATGCTCCAGCATCGCGGTCCGCATCCCGAACTGGCTCCCGCGCTGGGCAAGGCCCTGCAACTGGGCGATGGACGGAGGCGTGCCGTATCGGTGATAGACGATGGCATCGAGACCCTGGGCCACCCCTGCCTGCGGAATCATGCCGTCAAAATTCTGTAGCGCCGTCGACACCGTGCTCGAGCTCGGCCCGATGAAATCCGGGGTGAATCCCGCCTGGGCCAGCCGCGGCTTGACCGCTGCCAGGTTCCGGGCAATGTGGGTCGGGGTCCAGGTGCCCAGGTCCGGCTCGTTCACCAGTTCCAGTGAGTTCGGCACGAACCCGTACCGCTGCTGCAGGTGCTGGAACGCCGCCAGCACGAACTCGGCGTACTCGTCGGGGTTGTCCCGGTGCAGCTGGCCACTGTTGGCCCCGGTGTAGGAAAGGTTCAGCCAGAGCGGTTCCCCCCGGGCAGCAAGCCGCTGCTTGAGGGGGACAATCAACTCATCCATGGTGTAATCGAGGTAGCCCCAGGTGAACCCGGCAGGATTGATCACGAATGGGTCATTGTTGTCATTGACCACCTGGAACCAGAACACCTTCCACTGGTTAAAGGTGAGCTGCCCGGCCCGGAACGGGATGAACTGGTCCTGGGGATTCTCGAAACCGTTCCGGAGCCCCATCCGGATCCGGTTAATGCCGAGTTCATTGGCGGCCCGGTCCAGGACCTCGTTCTTGAAGGTGGCGTAGGCCCGCGGGTCGCACTCCACCTGGCCGATCTCCGCCAGCGCCTCCCACCCCGTCATGGTCTGGAAGCGTTGCGCGCCGTTCACGGCGATGGTGGCCAACGGGGTGCCGCCGGGAGTCACGGTGATGTCGGTGTTGGCCGAGCGGTTGTCCACCGTCGCGGTGATGCGGGCGGTGCCCGGGGTGACCCCGGTGACAACCCCGGTGGAGGTGACCGAGGCCACCGTCGCGGCGGCGCTGGTCCAGAGCACGCTCTTGCCACGAACCTCCGTCCCGGACGCGTCGAAGGCGGTGGCCTGAAGGGTCACGGTTGCACCCACCGCCACCGACGCACCGGCGGGCGCGATCGCCACCTGGGTCACCGCCGCATCGGTGATCCCGTTGGCCGAGCCGCAGCCCAGCGAAAGGCCGGCTATCAAGATGCCGCACCAACCGCGACGCCACTGGAACAAGGTACTGTCTTGCATCGAATACCACCGGTTGGGCAGGAGTAAAGCGTTCCAGGGGCCCGGCATGGGCCCTCCCTCAAGATAGGATCATCCCAGACTGGAGTCGACCTGTGGCCGGTGGGTCCCGGCGAAATTGGAGGGAGGGCCACCGCGCCAAATCAGGCCGGAGTCGCGGGCCACGTCACGCCTTTGTGGCGCTCCACGTGCTTCTCGAACCGGGCTGTCAAGGCCCGGAAGATTCCCTCACGTTGCTTGGCGTTCAGGCGTTCTGCCTATGGCATGCCGTCGCGGTCCTTTCCACTATCGGTTGCCGTTCGCCTGTAATCTCTGTCGCACTGGTCGTGACATAGCAGCCGTCACGGCCCCGTCTCCATTAGCGGACGACTGTCGAAGGAAGCCGTCGTGCCTGAAGCACAGCATCAAGTGCAGCGGCGAGACCAACCCCGATCGCGTAGCACACCAGATCAGACCACTGGAATCCCTGGCCGAGCACCAGGGCCCCGACCTGGGAGCTGCGCAACCCATCGAGCCACGGCGCGCGGTAGAGCTGGCTTACTTCGACGGTGCACGCGATGGCCGTCGTGCCTGCTGCCAGGGACATCGTCCGCTGTCGCGGCGCCAGGAGGGCCAGCAGCCAGAACACCACGGCCGCCCAAAGAGTGTCGCCGGCATAGTGTGCGAGCAGCAGGGGTTGCCCGTCGGGATATTGTCGCGATCCAAGTCCTGCGGCGATGGTCAGCACGAGCAACCCCAGATAGAGGGCCCTCGGTCTCGCGGAACGACCCGTCATCGGTGGCGGCACGGGCCGGGCCGCCCCACCCTGCCGGGTATCACCCCGTCACCCCCCCATACCAGCGCATGAAGTCGAGCCACCACTCGCTCCCCGACACCGGCCCCATCAGCAGGTGCAAGGTCACGAAAAACCCGAGCGAGAGCGGATATGCCAGGTGACGCTCTCCCGCACGCCAGTCGCGGACAATCAGCGCCACCAGGATGACGTCCACCGTGAGCATGCTGCCGTGGAGCGCCTCCATGAAGCCGACCTGCGGCGCCAGCACCCGGGCATACAGCCGGGTCAGCGCCGGCGGAAAACCCAACAGGACGGTGGCGGCCATGAAACGCTTGTGGGCGGCCGGCGTGCCGGCGTGCAGCAGGCCGAGCACCACCAGGGCGAGCAGGAGGGCCAGCGATGGCAGGTCGATGAACCCGAGCATCGGCGGCAGGAACGGCGGCATTTCTGGGTTGGTCTGCATTACCCGGACCATGTACAGGCCGCTGGCGACCAGGACCGGCAGCAGCAGCACGGCGCCAGTGCGCCCGGTCCACCGGTGCCAGGCCACGTGCCCACGCGACATCAACCACGACTGGGTCATCAGTAAGACCACCCAGAGCGTAGCGGTGACGCCGTGGATGGTGTGTCCCACCGAGCCGGTGCCGAGCGGCCGGAAGAACGACGGCCAGAATCCCGCCACGATGACGGCGAGGGCGGCGGCAAAGTACCAGTGCGCATGCCGATAGCTGGTCGGCATGGTCGCTGCGACTGAAGTCACGGTGATCCCCCAGACAGGGGTGGAGGGCAGATGGGAGCTAGATCGGGTGAATATCGCGCCCGCGGATTGGTTCGTCTACTGGGACGTGCCCGGAGGAGGTCGAGCCGGGTGCCGGACGCAGATGAACCGCGAGCGCCGTACCGCCCGTCTCCACGGCCGATCCCGTTAGACTTCTGCGATTCCACGCACCCTCCCATGACCGGTACAGGAACTGCGCCATGAATCGCCGCACCTATCGCCTTTGGCACCACTGGCTCGCCATCATCGGCGGGTTCTTCCTGGCCATCTTCACGGTTACCGGCGTGGTGATCCTGCTGCCGAAGCACCTGCCCTGGCCGTCGGTGCCCGAGGCGGTCCAGCCTGCGGCGGCGGTCGATCTGTCGGGGGTGACGGTTTCCCCCGCCGAGGCGGTGGCACGCGCTCGGACAATCCCCGGACGGGAGTTCCGCCTGTTGCGGGTGGAATTGGCACCGATGGGGCCGCACATGGTGTACACCCTGGAGACCAACCGGGGGCAGATCCGCATCAACGCTGCCACGGGCGAACCCACCGCGGCACTCACCGCCGAGGAGGCGGAGGCGGTGGTGCGGGCCCGATACGGATTCAACGGGGGGACGCTGGTTCACACCCTGGAGGACCAGCGGTCGTGGCGGTACTGGGGGGATGCTGGCCTCCCGGCATATGTCTTCAGCCAGCCCGAGTCGCGGTCAGTGATCTACGCCGTGGGGCTCGCCGACGGTGCCCTGCGGGTCCGCACCAACAGCATGCGGCTGCAGGATTTCATGGGCCGCAGCCACACCCTTTGGCCGGTGGCGCTCCTGACCGGAAGCCCCCGAGTCCACAACGCCGCCTTGCTGCTGACGGGGCTCCTGTCGCTGCTGCTGGTGGCGACCGGGTTCTTCCTGGTGCTGCCGCTGCCCAAGCGCCGCCAGGGCGCGTCGGTCAAGAACCCGGACTAGTCGGTCAGGCTGCTCCCACCACACCCTGACGCGGTTGCATCGGGGCGTCAGCATCCCGGGGCGCGCCGCCCTTGAACTCGAATTTGCGTTCGTCCAGGAGGCGGCTGCCAAGCTTCGGCGGGCTGGCGGCCACCAGGTGGGCGCGCAGGATGGCAAACCCCATGTCGGCCGCCGACATCCAGGTCCCGGCAGGAATCCCGGGGTACTCGGCGGCAAATTCGGGGCGCAGGCGGGCTTCACGACGGGTCATGATCACGAGAATCCTGTGGTAGGAGAGCACAAGCCTCCCCCATCGTACTCTCGAATCATCCCGCTGACCAGAGCGGCGCCTGCTCCCGTCCCCGCTTCCAAACCCGACTCGAGCTCTCCAGCCTGGGGCAGCCGCAGATAGCCCGGGATCCACTTGCCAATATCCGACCAAAACCCTAGGCTATCGGTATTCCCCACAACCATGGAGGAACTGGCAATGCTCGACTTGACGCATTCCACCCCTCGCCGCGGCTTCCTGGCCAAGGTTGCCGCCTCGGCTGCCGCCATCGGACTCGGCAGCCTCGTCCCCCGGACGCTGCTCAGCCAACCGCGGTCCACCCCGGTGGCGGCAGACCCGGCCTACGACGCTTGGCTGAACAGAATCGCCGGCCAGCACAAGATGGTCTTCGATGCCCCCGAGCCCAACGGCGGCATGCCGGTGGTCTGGCCCCGGGTCTGGCTGGACACCACCAATGGGCAGTACGGCACCACCGATGCCCAGAATCGGGCTGTGGTCGTGCTTCGGCACGGCTCGATCGGCTTTGCCCTGAATGACGCCATGTGGGCCAAGTACAAGCTCGGCGAGACCTTTGCCGTGACGGATGGGGCGGCGCCAGCCACTCGCAACACCTGGCTCAAGCCGCTGCCGCTACCCTTGCCGGGAACCGGCATCGAGGCACTGGTTTCCAAGGGAGTACTCTTTGGGGCGTGCAACGTGGCAATCACAGTCTATTCGGGCGCGGTGGCCCAGGGGATGAAGCTGGACCCCGCCGCGGTGCGCGCCGACTGGATGGCCAATGTGGTCCCGGGAGTCCAGGTCGTCCCATCCGGGGTGCTGGCGGTGAGTGGCGCCCAGGAAAAGGGCTGCGCCATGTGTTTCGCGGGCTGAGCCACCCGGAAGCATGCCGACTGGGCTGAATGCGCGCCCTGGGGGGAAACAACGATATGCCCCACGCAACGAATAGTTGCGTGGGGCATTTGGCGACCTGCGGACGCCCGCCTTACCGGACCAAGCCAAGCACCTCGCGCAGGGTAGACTCGCCGCGATCGCGGGCATACCAGCGCCGGACTTCGCGGTTGAGCTCCGGCTTCGGCATCCCGAGATTGGCCCGGAACCACTCCTGCAGCTCCGAGGGCCGCGAGCCCCAGTGCCCCAGCTCAAGGCAGGCAGCGTTCGTGGCGATCACGATCGGGATCGCCCGGGCGCCATCGGACAGGTACTGATCCATCACCTCGGGGTGCTCATCCCGCCGCACAACCCGCAGCTCCACCCCAGGCACCGACTCGGCCAGTCGCTGCAGGATCGGGATGGTGCTCACCGCGTCGTTGCACCAGTCCTCCGCCAGCACCAGCATTCGGAATGGAGCCAGGGCGATGGCCTGCTCGATGGCCCACTCGGGCAGCCGAGCCTGGCGGTGCACGCCGCGCCACAGTGCCTGGGCAGTGGTGGCCTCCGCCACGAACTGGTCAAAAGGGAGCGCATCTTCCCAGAGGGCGCAGAAATCGAGTGCTTCAGCGGTGATGGTCATACTCCTAGAATGACACCAGGGCTGTGAAAGTTCCCGGAGGACGGTGTGAAGCTGAGTTCAGGCGGGCGCAGGGGCGCCCTGGAGGGCGCCGCTACGTGCACGGAACCACCGACACCCGGCACCCGGCAGCCAACACCCAACACCCGAGACCCGAGACCCGAGACCCGAGACGCGATACCCCAACCCCCAGCCCCTATTCCCCGCCCTAAAACATCCACCCGCTCCCCACCATCACCTTGGTGCCATCCGGCCCGCGGGCGGCGGTGATGTTGAAGATGTTGGCCCTGAGGATCCGGATGGCGACACCGAGCCCGCCGCCCACCTTGAGCCCCTCGGTGGTGATCCGGAACTCCTCGCGCTCGAACGAGCGGCCGACATCCAGAAAAGCCAGACCATAGATGCCGAGCATGTCGCCGCCGTCCACCACAATCTGGCGGATTTCCAGCGAGCCGAAGATCACGCCCTGCCCCGCGTAGCGACCGATGTCCAGGGCGCGGTGGGTCTCGGAGCCTCCAAGCGCGATGAGCGGATTTTCCCAGGCGGGAACGATGTATCGGGCATCGAGCGGTGACCCCGCGCTGACACTGCGGCCGCCGACCCGAGCGGCGATCACGGTACCAAATCGCGGATTGACGAAGCCACTGCCGATGGCATAAGCGCCGGTGTAGCCCTCGCCGAAGGAACCGGCGTAGACGCCGCCCTCGAGCAGAGCACCCTTCTGCGGTTCGAACTCGCGGTCGCGGAGGTCCAGGACCAGGGCCACGCGGCCGACGGCATCATGCTGATCCTCAAGCCGCCGGATCGGCCCGGCGGCGGGTACCGGCGACTCCACCGTGGCGGGGCCGTCGAAACGACTCCATGTGACCTTGGACAGCGTCCCGGACGCGGCAATGGCGAGCGAGCCGACGAGGGTTCGCGTCACTTCGATTCTAGCCGATGCCTTCAGCCGTCTGACTCGTGCGTAGGGCCCCTCTGGGCTCTGATCCCATTGCTGGAGGCTGGGACTCAACCCGATGTGATCGAACGCCCCGAACCGGTTGTTCCGCTCCAGCCTGAAGTCGGCCGCCAGCCGCCACCCCTTCGCCAGTCGCGGCACGTCCACCATCAGCGCCACGAACCGCGAGCCGCTGGGACTCAGGCCCCCCTCGATGGCGAACCGCCGAGCCATGCTGACCCGGTCCAGGTAGTCGGCGGCCTGGCCGTACTGGGCCCGGCCGATCAGCATGAAGCCGTCGTTGGGCGTCACGGTGAAATAGGGGAAGTTGTCGAATTTCCACGGCCCCGGAATCATCTTCTGGGGTTCAAATGCCACCTCGACCTGGGCCTGGAGCGCACCCGTGCCCAGAGCGAGAGAGGTCAGTCCTGCCAGCAGTGCGCGTCGCATGATCACTCGGAGTACAGGTAGGCGGAGTCCACGACCTTCGCATCGACACCATCGTGACGGGCGTAGTTCGACGGGGTGAAGGCGGCGCTGCCGGTCTCGCCGCGCTTGTTGATGGCGTAGAAGTTGAGCCCGTAGGTCGGCCGGCCCTGCGGGTTGAGCAGCCGCGGGGGCGTCATCGCCACCGCCCGCTTGAGGGTGGCCAGGCAGGCGTCGGTCGGGCTCATCCCCTGGCGCATGTGCTCCACCGTCAGGAACCCGCCGCAGACCATGATGTTGGCCTCACCCAGGCCGGTGGAGCCCGCCGCACCAACCTCGTTGTCGGTGTACTGCCCCGCCCCGATGATCGGCGAGTCGCCGGCCCGCCCTGGGATCTTCCACGCCAGCCCGCTGGTGGTGGTGATCGAGGAGATATCGCCCTGGTCGTTGATGGTGTTCATGTTGATCGTGCCGGTCGGCCGGTTCATCCAGACATCGGTGCCCGGTGGCACATCGACCCAGTCGTCGTTGGCACCCCGGTTGGCCCGCCACCGGAGCCACGCCTGGCGCGACCGTTCGGTCAGCAGGTCCTCGTCCTTGAACCCGTAGCTCAGAGCAAACCGCTTGGCGCCCTCGCCCACCAGGAGGATGTGGTTGGTGTACTTGAGCACCAGCCGCGCCACCTCCGACGGGGTCTTGATCCCCTCCAGCGCCGCCACCGCCCCGGCCCGCTTCGACGGCCCGTGCATGCACGACGCGTCGAGCTGCACCACCCCCTCGGCGTTGGGGAGCCCCCCATACCCCACCGAGGTGTCGTTGGGGTCGAGTTCCACGATCTTGACCCCCTCCACCGCAGCGTCGAGGGTGTCGGCGCCGCGCCGCATCCGCTCCACCGCCACCTGAAGCCCCAGCAGGCCATTGGAGCTGGAGACCGCGGCAAACGGGGCCAGCGCGCTCCGGTGCACCCACGGCGCCTCGACCCCGGGCGCGGCATGGACTTGCTTCGCGGCGGCCAGGGCGGCCACGGTGGCGCCGCCGAGGAAGGTGCGGCGGCTGACAGCATCGGACACGGCAAACCTCCGGAACAGGGCGGGCGCACCAGGCGCGGACATCGACGGCAAGGGTCGAATGTTGCCCGCACACCGGCAGTCAAGTCAACTTGCCGGGCCGATACCCGACCCCTAGCTTCCGGCGTGCCTCTTCGCGATGCGACACCATTCCGTCGGCAGCTGGCGCTGGCCGTGGAAGACCCTTTTGCGCTGGCCCGGCTGGTCATCTCCGGCCTTCTGGTCCTGGCCTCGGTCGTGGCGCTGGCGTTGAGCCTGTCAGGGACGGTCCCCCGGGCCTGGTTGGTGGCCGCCGCGGCCTGGGCCATCTGGGGCATTGCCCATGGGGTTTTTGACCTGATCCTGGAGCCGCTGCTGGAATTCCTGACCCGTTCGGTTACCGACGCCGGACTGCGCCGTTCCGGTGGCGGCTTCTCCGAAGTGGAGACCCTCGAGGCCCAGGGCCATGCCCAGGCCGCCGCCGACGCCTACCGCGATCGCGCCACCCGTCCGGTGGACCGGGTCAACGCCAGCATCCGTCGCGCCGCGCTGCTGGCCGGGCCGCTCGGTGAGCCGGCCCAGGCGGTGACCGAACTCGAGGCGCTCCGCCACACCACGCCCCGGCTCTCCCCCAGCGACGACATCCTGGTGGGCCTGGCCCTGGCCGACATTCACGACCACCGGCTCGGCGCCCCGGGCCAGGCGATGACCGAGTTCCGCCGGTTGATCGAGCGCTACCCGAAGTCGCATCATGTCCGCCACCTGCGCGCCACCCTGGCCACCCTGCGGCACCAGCACTTTGGCGACCCCATTGCCCCGGAGTTCGACGCGTGAGACGTCCCCGGCTCGACCCCGAGATCTTCAACCTCCCCGTCGACAAGATGCGGAGTGGCTACTACTCGGACAAATACTTCGTCCGCGCCCGCGAAACCCTCGTTGCCGACAACTACCGGCCCCGGGTCACCATGCAGGTCTTCGGCAAGCAGCACGCCTTCCTGGGCGGCATCGATGAGGCGATCGCGATCCTCAAGTACTGCGCCATCGAATGGAGTGAGCTCCAGGTCTCGGCGCTGTACGATGGCGACGAAGTGGAGCCGTGGGAAACGGTGATGCAGATCGAGGGACCGTACGACGCCATTGCCCACCTCGAGACCCTCTACCTTGGCGTGCTGGCACGCCGTACCCGGGTCGGCACCAACACCCGCCGGGTGGTGGAAGCAGCGGGGAACAAGGAAGTGATGTTCTTTCCGGCCCGGCACGACCACTGGCTGGTCCAGACCGGCGACGGCTACGCTGCCCACATCGCTGGCGCCATCGGCGTCTCGACCGATGCCCAGGCCTCCTGGTGGGGCAGCCGCGGCGTCGGCACCGTGCCGCATGCCCTGATTGCCGCCTACGGTGGCGATACCGTGCTGGCCACCCAGAAGTTCGCCGAGTACACCACTGCCGACGTGAAGCTGGTAACCCTGGTGGACTTCGAGAACGATTGTGTCCGCACCAGCCTCGAGGCCGCCCGCGCCCTCGGCGACCGTCTCTACGGCGTCCGGCTGGACACCAGCGAGATGCTGGTGGACGCCTCGGTGCTGCCCCAGATGGGACGGTTCCGACCCACCGGCGTCAACCCGCAGCTGGTCTGGAACGTCCGCCGCGCCCTCGACGCCGAGGGTTACCAGGGCGTCAAGATCGTGGTCTCCGGGGGGTTCAACGTGGAGAAGATCCGCGAGTTCGAGCTGGCCGGGGTTCCGGTGGATGCCTACGGCGTTGGCAGCTATCTCTTCCAGGGCCGGTTCGACTTTACCGCCGACGTGGTGCGTCACGAGGGGAAGCCGTGCGCCAAGGTGGGGAGGGAGATGCGTCTCAACCCGAAATTGGAGCGGGTGGAGTAGGGGTCGGGGAATTGGGAATGGGGAATGGGGAATCGGTGTGGGAGTCAGGAACCGGGTATTCCATCCAAATCATCTATATTTCCGGCATGCTCACCGCTGCGCCTGAGGCCATCATTCCCCATTCCCCATTCCCCATTCCCGGCCAGACCGTACCCGCATGACGACGCGGGCCCTCTTCTGGGACGTCGACACCCAAGTCGACTTCATGCACGCCGACGGCAAGCTCTATGTGCCAGGCAGCGTGGAGATCATCCCGGCCCTGGAACGGCTGACGCGGCATGCCCACGACCACGGCATCCGGATCATCGCCAGTGCCGACGACCACGTGCCGGGGCACCGGGAATTGAGCGATAGTCCGGATTTCGTCACCACCTTTCCTGAACACTGCATGCGGGGCACGCCGGGACAGCGCAAGATTACCGAGACTGCCCTCCGGAACCCGCTGGTGATCGACCCCTCCCCTCGCGATTCCGGCGAGCTGGCGGAGGAGGTCCGCGCCCACGACGGCGACATCCTCTTCCTGAAGCACTGGTTCGATGTCTTTACCAATCCGAACGTCACCCCAGTAGTGACCGCGTTGGCGCCCGCCCGGATCGTGCTCTACGGCGTGGCGCTTGATGTCTGCAACCGCTACGCCATCAACGGGCTCCTGGAGCGGTTTCCAGGAACGCCCATTTCATTGGTCACCGATGCCACCCGTGCCATCGACCCCGCCCGGAGCGAGACGCTCATGGCCGACTGGTCCGCCCGGGGCGTTTCCCTGACCACGACTGATGAGGTGCGTGCCGCATGACCGAATTTGGACGCTGCTTCCTTCCCGGACCGACCGATGTGCGCGCCGAGATCTATGCCGCCACCGCCCGGACCATGTTCTTCCACCGCGGGCCCGAGATGCTGGCGCTCCTCAAGGCGATCCAGCCCTCGCTCCAGGAAATGTTCGGCACCGCTCGGCCGGTCTTTACCGCCGCCGCCTCGGCCACCGGCATGATGGAGGCGGCAATCCGCAACGGCGTCCATGACCGGGTGGCGGTGGTCACCGGCGGCTACTTCGGGGAGATGTTTGCCCGGGTGGCCGAGGCGTGCGGCAAGGAAGTGGTCCGGATCGGGGTGCCCTACGGCCAGGCGATCACCCCGGACCAGCTCGACCAGATGCTCGACGGACCCGCAGTCGATGCCGTCGCCATGGTCCATTCCGAATCGGGCACCGGCGCGCTGGCCGACCTGGCGGCGCTGGGCCCGGTGGTCAAGAAGCGCAAGGATCTGGTGTTGATGGTGGACGCGGTAACCGCTGCCGGAGCCACCGCGCTCCAGTTCGATACCTGGGGCATCGACTTCATGTTCACCGGCTCCCAGAAGGCCCTGGCGCTGCCCCCCGGCCTGGCGCTTGGCGTGGCCAGCGAGGCCTTTGCGGCCCGGGCCCGTGAGGTGGAGGGGCGAGGCTACTACTTCGATATCCTGACCTTCATCGAGGAAGCCGAGACCGGCCTCTTTGCGCACACGGTGCCGATCCCACTCTACGCCGCCCTCAAGCAGCAGCTGGATGACATCGCCGCCAGCGGCGGGTGGCAGGCGCGCTGGGACCGGCACGCCGCGATGCTCGCCGCGCTGGAGGAGTGGGTGGAGGGGTACCCTCGGATGAGCCTGCTGGCGCCGGCGGGGAGTAGGAGCCCGGCGATCTCCGCGATCAAGGTGGGGGAGGAGGTGGACCCGCTGGTGCTGGTCAAGGATCTCCTGGCCCGCGGCTACCAGGTCGGCACCGGGCTGGGATCGCTGTCGAAGCAAGTCTTCCGGATTGGCCACATGGGCGACCTGACTCCCGACCATCTTCGCGCCCTGCTGGCGGAGGTGGACAGCCTGCTGCCCGTCCATGCGTAGTCTCGCCGGGCACTTCCTGCGCGGGTTGCTGATCACCGCCCCGGCGGCGATCACCCTGTACATCTGCTGGTGGTTGATCCGCACCATCGACGGCTGGCTCGGTATCGGCATCCCGGGAGCCGGGCTGCTGGTGGCGGTCACCGTCATCACCCTCATCGGGATGTTCGCCTCGAACCTGGTGACCCGATCCCTGATCGGCTGGCTCGACGAGGCGATCGAGCGGCTGCCCTTTGTCCGGTTCCTCTACACCGCCACCAAGGACCTGCTCAACGCCTTCGTGGGGGAGCATCGGCGCTTCAACCGGCCGGTCCGGATCCAGTTGGGGCCCACCCCGGATGTCTTTACCCTGGGGTTCGTTACCGCCGACTCCATGGCCCATCTGGGGCTGCCCGACCACATGTCGGTGTACATGCCGCAGTCCTACAACTTTGCCGGGCAGCTGGCGCTGGTGCCCCGGTCCCACGTGACCCCGCTGGATGCCGACAGTGCAGAAGTGATGGCCTTTATCGTCTCCGGGGGAGTGGCCGGCGGCACCGAACGGCACCCCCCCGAGGCGCCCCAGTTAACGAAGCCCAAGCGGTAGCGTCTGGTACGCTGGACCGCTGGATGGCGGCACCACAACCCCAACCCCAGGATTGGCACCATGTCTAACCCCATTCGCAATCTGGCGGCCAGCTCGGCCGTGGCCCTGCTCCTTGCCGCCTGCTCCGGCGGTGATGCCACAGGCCCAGCCGGCGCAGAACTTCTCCTCAATGCCGATATTGCCCAGTTGGCGGTCCAGGGCGCCGCAGCGGACATCGAAGTGATGGGCGGGCCGGCCGGTCGTGGCATGCCCGGATTCGGGCTGTTCGGGGTGGCCCTCAATGGTCCGGGCGGACCATTTGCCGCCCGGGACCTTGGCTGTCGGCAGCTCACCACGCCGGTGCTGACGATCACCCGGACGTGCACCTTCACCGATGCCAGCGGGGCCACCCAGACCAGCTACGATCCGACCACGACTGCCGCAGCCCGGATCGAGACCACGATTGCCGGGACGATGGCCCATCAGAACTGGACTGCCGCCCTCGAGCGGAGCAGCGATGTGACGGTCTCCGGGCTGGCCGGCGCCGAGACCCAGCGGACCTGGAATGGGAGCGGTGCGGAAAGTGTCAGCCGCAGCCGGCACACCGAGGGCCAGGGGAGCCGGGCCTACATGGCGGATATCACGGTGACGATCACCAACGTGGTGGTCCCGGTGCCCAGCGGCCCCGATACGTGGCCCTTGTCGGGCAGCATCACCCGCACCATGGCCGGAGAGATCACCGAGGGACCGCGGGCCGGTGAAACGATCGCGCGCACCGCCACGATCACTTTCAATGGCACCAGCACGGTGACGATGACCATCAATGGCGAGAGCTTCGAGGTGGATCTGGCGGCTCGGCGGGCGGAGCGACGGCGCTAGAACGGAACTGTCTGGTTTCCGACCGACGGACGCAATGCATCATGGTGAGCGGGAACTGTGGAGCCCACAGTACCGTCGTGCTCCGGGTGAGGTAAGCGGGAACAGCTTTTCCGGCCCGTTGTCCTGTGCCAGCCCGGATTTCAAGCCGTTCCCTCTCACCACACGCGGCACCTTCCGGTCCAAGGAATCGTACCGTTCCCGGCTACCCCCCCACCAAGCTCTTCATCACAAACCACACATTGGCGGGGCGTTCGGCCAGCCGGCGCATGTACCAGGGGAACCAGTGCTCCCCGTATGAGATCAGGGTGCGGACCCGCCGACCCTCTGCCGCCAGCCGATGCTGCTCGGCCGCCCGGATACCGTACAGCATCGCAATCTCCCATGAGCCGTCGGTGGCCCCCGCCTTGACGGCATAGTCGGTGAGATGCTGCACCAGGTTCAGGTCGTGGGTGCCAAAGACCGGAAACGCCTCGCCCCGGGCGGCGGCATCGAGCATCTGCTCGCCGAGTGAGGCGAAGGCCTTGTCCACATCGCGCTTGACGGGCATGGCCACCGCCGGCGGCTCCGCGTAGGCACCCTTGACCAGGCGGATGGCGGGGTTGAGCGGCATCAGGGCGGCCAGGTCGGCCGGCGTCCGGTGGAGGTACGCCTGCAGGGCCAGGCCGACCTTTTCGTGGCGCTCGCGGAGCTTGCGGAAGATGGCCAGGGTCCGGTCGACATAGCTCGAATCCTCGATATCCACCCACAGGAACGACCCGGTCGCCTCTGCCCTGGCGGCGACCGCCATGACATACTCGGTGCACGCCGCTTCCGAGAGATCGAGGCCGAACTGGGTCAGCTTGATCGAGGGTTGGGAGGGGATGTCGAGCGCCTGGATCCGGTCGCAGAGCCAGAGATAGTGGTCGCGCACCTGGGCGGCCTCGTCCAGCGAGGTCAGGTTCTCGCCCAGCTGGGTCAGCAGCGTCCCGAGCCCCTTGGTGGCGAGCACCCCAGCGGCGGCCAGGCTGGCCTCTGGATCTTCGCCCGGCATGAACCGGCGGACCGCCCGGCGCGCAAAGGCGCGCTTGGACATCTGGCCGGCCAGCCACCGGCTGCGGGACATCCGGAGCAACGCCTGCCTGGCCAGCGACACGACCCCTCCTTGTGGCTCACGCGAGCCGTCACCGGATGGCGACGGTCCCCAAATCTGCGCTGCTCGCACCCCGCACGGCACCCCCCGGATGGTACCACCGGCCTCGCGACAGATCGCCGCGGCGCCCGGTGTATCATTCGCCATGTCCCTTCATGGCCTTGCCTTCACGAATCATTTCGCCGAGCTGCCCGAGCGCTTCTACCAACGGGTGCAGCCCACTGCCATACCCGACCCTGCGCTGATCGCGTTCAATCCCGATGCTGCCGCGCTGCTCGACCTCGACCTCAGCGCGGCGTCCGACCCCGAGTTTCTGGCCTGGGTGGCCGGCAATCGGGTGCCGGAGGGCGCCGCCCCCCTGGCGATGGCGTATGCCGGCCACCAGTTCGGGGTCTTCGTGCCCCAGCTGGGGGATGGCCGGGCCATCCTGCTCGGCGGTGTCACCAATCGCCACGGTGAACATTGGGAAGTCCAGCTCAAGGGCTCCGGACAGACCCGCTACTCGCGCTTCGGCGACGGGCGGGCCGTCCTCCGCTCCACGATCCGAGAGTACCTCTGCAGCGAGGCGATGGCAGGCCTCGGCATTCCGACCTCGCGCGCGCTCGCCATCGCCGCCAGCAACCTCCCGGTGCAGCGCGAGGAGTATGAAACCGCCGCGGTGCTGGTGCGCCTGGCGCCGACCCACGTGCGCTTCGGGTCGTTCGAGTTCTTCGCGTCGCGGCGCCAGGACGACGCGGTCCGTCAGCTGGCCGACTGGGTCATTGCCCATTTCCATCCGGAGCTGGCGGGGCGGAATGAGCGCTACGCCGAGTGGTTCCAGGAAGTCACGACGCGCACGGCTCGGCTGATTGCGGGCTGGATGGCGGTGGGATGGTCGCACGGGGTCATGAACACCGACAACATGTCGATCCTGGGGCTCACGATCGACTACGGACCGTTCGGGTTCCTCGATGGCTACGACTCGGGATTCATCTGCAATCATTCCGACCATGCTGGACGTTACGCCTATGACCAGCAGCCGGCGGTTGGCCTCTGGAACCTGACGCGGCTGGCGGAGGCGCTGCTCTCCATCAACCCCGAAGCCGATGCACTGCTGGCACTCAACCACTACCAGCCGGCGTTTCACGATGAGTACCAGCGGCTGATGCGGGCCAAGCTCGGGCTGGTCACGGGGGAAGAGGCCGACACCGCGCTGATCTGGGACCTGCTCGAGGTGCTCCAGCAGGGAAAGGTGGACTACACCAGACTCTTCCGGTTGCTGGGCACTTTCGATAGCGCTGCCGGGGCTGAGACGGCCGGGCTGCGCCAGGAGGCCGGGTACTTGGGCAGCTTCGATGCCTGGACGGAACGGTATGGGGCGCGGTTGCGGCGTGAGGGGAGTGAGGACGGCGAGCGGAGGGTGCGCATGGATCGGGTCAACCCAGCCTATGTGCTCCGCAATTATCTGGCCGAACAGGCGATCCGTGCCGCCCGGGATGATGGTGACGTTGGCGAGCTGGAGCAGCTTCACCAGGTGCTGCGTACGCCGTTCACCGAGCAGCCAGGAATGGAGCGGTACCTGGCGCCCCCCCCTGACTGGGGCCGAGCACTGGTAGTCAGCTGCTCGTCTTAGGCACCGCCCCGATGGTACGCACCATAGCCTCGGGTTCCACCGGATCGGAGCACATGGCGCAGGAGCGGCCAGCCACCTCGAACCCAAGCAGCTCGATGTGCGGCGCCAGGTAGTGTGATTGGACCGGTTCCTCCCGCAGCAGGTCGGTGCTCAGGTACTTCTTGTTGCTGTCGGAAAACACCGTCACCACGGTCGCCGCCACTCCCAGGCGCTCCTGGGCCAGCAGCGCGCCGAGGAAGTTGGCCCCGGAAGATATTCCCACCGCCAGGCCCAGGTCGCAGGCCAGCTTCTGGGCCATCAGGATGGCGTCGCCGTCATCCACGGCGAGGACCTCGTCGAGAAACTCCAGGTCCACGATCGCTGGAATGAACTCATCCGAGATTCCCTGGATCCGATGTTTGCCGACGCGATGTCCCACCGAAAGGGTCGGTGAACTGGCCGGCTCGAGCGGATGAACCCGCACCGCGGGGAAGTGGCTTCGCAGATGACGTCCCGTACCCATGACGGTGCCACCGGTGCCCACTCCGGCCACGAATGCGTCGACCCGCCGACCGATGTGGCGCAGCTGGGCGATAATTTCCGGGCCGGTGGTGGCCTCGTGGGCGGCGCTGTTGTCGTGGTTGGAGAACTGATGGGGGAGAAACGCCCCCTCGGTGACAGCCGCCAGGGCATCGGCCTGGGCAATGGCGCCGAGGAAGCCACCCTGCTCGGCGCTGACCAGGTGAATCTCCGCCCCGAACGAACGGATCAGGTTGATGCGCTCGGCGCTCATCCACTCCGGCATGAAGATCGCCACCCGATAGCCCATGGCACGGCCGATGGCGGCAAATGAGATCCCCGTGTTGCCGCTGGTCGCCTCGATGAGCAAGGCTCCCGGTGCCAGGTGGCCGGCGGCCTGGGCCCGCCGCAAAATGTGAAGCGCCATCCGGTCTTTGACGCTCCCGGTCATGTTCAGGTTTTCGGACTTGGCGTGGATCACGCGAGTCACGCCCCGGAACCGGCACAGGATTGCCAGCAGGGGCGTGTTTCCCACCAGGACATCGAGCCCGCCAACGCGAGATGCGGTCATCGACTCACCTCACTCGGGAAAGGGCTCACCCACCGTACCGGAGACCCGATGGGCTCTGGACGCCGGCACCTGCCACGTTGAGGTAGACCCCGCCAGGTTGAAATTGCCCACCGCCTCAGTGAGCCGCACGGCGGCGTCGGCCAGTTGGCTGGCACCCCCGGAGATTTCCTCGGTGGAGGCGTTGAGCTCCTGCGCCGCGGCCGCAATCTCCTCGGCCGCCGCGGCGTAGTCCTCGGTGGCAGCGGAGATTTCCCGGGTGCGCCCGGCAATGCTCTGCACCAGGGTGCGGACCTCGTCGGCGCTGCGCGAGATGCCCCGGGTCCAGGTATCATTGGCCTCGGCCTCCTCCGTGACCGTGGCGAGGCCCTCCATGGCCTGCTTGAAGGCCCGTCGAGCGGCCACGCCGCCCTCACCCAGCCGCAGCAGTCGCTCCCGAGCCTGCTGCACCTGGGCCACGATGGTATCGACCGACTCACCCGTGGTTGCGGCGGCGCGGGCGGCCTGCCCGGCCAGCTTGCGCACCTCGTCGGCCACCACGCTGAAGCCGCGGCCCTCGGCGCCGGCCCGGGCCGCCTCGATCGAGGCGTTCAGCGCCAGCATGTGGGTCTGCCGGGCAATCGCCTTGGCCTGGATCAGGAAGGTGCCAATCTCCTCGGTGGCCCGTTCCAGCGCCACCGCCTCCTCCGCGCCGCGCTCGATCTCCTCTCCCAACGCGGCGAGCGCGACCGTGCTCTGAGCCAGCTGCTGGGTCTGGCCCCGGGCCAGCTGCACCAGGGCCGCATTCCGCTCGGCTGTCTGGAGAGCCCCTGCGGCCAACTCCTGGGCGATCGCCAGAATGCGCGAGGCATCCTCGGCCACCTCGCGCACCAACCGCGCCTGCACCGAGGCCCGCTCGGTCAGGTCCGAGGTGGTGCCTGCCACCTCCTCTGTCGAGGCGGTCATTTGCTGGGTGGAGGCGGAAATCTGCTCCGCCAATGCCGCCGATTCCGCCGCGGCCAATCGGATTCCGCCCACCAGTTTGGTGAGTGAACCGACCATGCTGCGCAGCGCATCGGTGAACGGTCCGCCGCCAACCCGATCGACCTCCTCGTGGCGCACCCGGAGGTCGCCGGTGCTGACCCGCATGGTGATTTCCTGCGCCACCTGGAGCGGCAGGATCACCTTGCCCTCCAACCAGCGGGTGGCCAGGTAGAGGATGCCGAGCGCCGTCAACGCAAACCAGGCAATCTCGAGGACAAGGTCCATGCTCAAGGGACTGGCAATCGGCAGCGCCCGCACCCGGACCCGGTAGCCGGTCAGGGCAAGCGATACCTCGGCCACCTGCTCGGTGTCCCCCATGGCGGAAGCCGGATCCGATCCGGCAGCGAGGCGCTCGGGGACGCCACGGCGCCACAGCACCTCACCGGTGGCGTTCATCACCTCCACCACCTGGCCGTTCCTTCCCACGTCGGAACTCACCAAGTTGTCCAGAGCCACCACACCGGCCAGCACCGCCGTGGCCGCCTCACCAACCTGGCGTCGCACCGGCACCGCCAACCGCACCAGAGCACCACGCCCGGCCGAGTCGGCCACCAACTCCATGGTGGCACCGTGGTCAAGCACCGCCAGCCACCAGCTCGGCTCGACGGGCAGCTGCAACGCGCCATCCCCGACCCGGACGACCAGGACGCCCTGCCGATTGCTGAGGCCGAGGGTCTGCAGTTCTCCCAGGAGCGAGGTCTCCAGGTGGGCAGTGGCGCCAGCCGCGGTGCCGTCATCCTCGAGGACCAGGACAGGGTCGCGCGCGACTTCCGTCATCAACCGGAGCCGCCCGGTCAGCGCTGCGTCGAGCTCCCGGGCCACCTCGTCCGCCGCCGCCACCACCGTGCGTTCCGCCTCGACCAGCGCCTGGCGGCCTGAATGCCGGGACAGTAGCAGGGCCACCAGCGCCGACAGCAGGAGGATGGCGATGGAGCCATACACATGCAGCGAGCGGACCAGGGCGTTGCGGTAAACGGACATGAACGAATGGTACCCCGCGAGGCCGGTGGGGGGGAGGGGCGGGGGAGAAGGGAAAAGGGAAAAGGGAGAAGGGAGAAGCGCGCGGCGGCGGAGCCCCCCGGTCACCCGAGGACCCGAAGCCGAGAGCTTCCTCCCGCCGTATGGTCGTCCCGGCCATTCCGCCCGCCCGCCCGCCCGCCCGTCCGCCTGCCCGCCTATATTTGGCCACCATGACCGACCAAGAGCAGCCCGAAGAGCACGGCTACCGCCCCGACCAGGTCGAGGCCAAGTGGCAGGCGCGGTGGCAGGAACGGCACACCAACGAGCCGGACCTCGACCGGGCCGAGCGACCATTCTATAACCTGATGATGTTTCCCTACCCCTCCGCCGAGGGGCTGCATGTCGGGAATTTCTTCGCCTTTACCGGGGCGGATGTCTACGGCCGATTCAAGCGCCTGCAGGGCTTTGACGTGTTCGAGCCGATTGGCTTTGACGCCTTCGGCATCCACAGCGAGAATTTTGCCATCAAGGTCGGCGTCCACCCCGCCGAGCTGATCCCGCGCAACATCGCCAATTTCCGCCGCCAGCTGGAGCGACTCGGTGGGATGTTTGACTGGCGCCACGAGCTTTCCACCACCGACCCCACCTACTACAAGTGGACCCAGTGGCTCTTCCTGCAGCTCTTCAAGGCCGGCAAGGCCTACAAGAAACAGGCGGCGGTCAACTGGTGCCCCAACTGCCGCACGGTACTGGCCAACGAGCAGGTGGTGGCCGGGGAGTGCGAGCGGTGCGGCACGGCGGTGGAACAGCGCCGCCTGGATCAGTGGTTTTTCCGGATCACCGAGTACGCCGACCGTCTGCTGGCCAACCTCGACGATGCCGGCAAGATGGACTGGTCGGACAGCACCACCGCCGCCCAGCGGAACTGGCTCGGGCGCTCGGAGGGCGCTGAGCTCGATTTCGCCGTGACCGGTGGTGCTCCGATTCGGGTTTTTACGACCCGAGCCGACACCATCTTCGGTGCCACCTTCATGGTGCTGGCCCCGGAACATCCGATGGTGGACGCCCTGACCACCGACGCCCAGCGGGGAGCGGTCGACGCCTATCGCCAAGCGGTTGCCGCCAAGGACCTGGTGAGCCGGAAAGTGGGAGACAAGGAGAAGTCGGGAGTCTTTACCGGAGGCTACGCGACCAATCCCGCCACCGGCCGGCCGGTGCCGGTCTGGATTGCCGACTATGTCCTGATGGAGTACGGCACCGGTGCCATCATGGCGGTGCCGGGACACGACCAGCGCGACTTTGCCTTTGCCTACCAGTACGACCTGCCGATCGTCCGGGTGGTGGCCATGGAAGGAGAGGCTGCCAGCACCCCGCTGACCGAGGCGCTCGAGGACAACCTCTCGGGCCGGATGGTCAACTCCGGCCAGTTCGATGGCCTGCTGGTGCCGGAAGCCAAGCGCACCATGACCGACTGGCTGGCCGAGGGGGGCAATGGCCATGGCACGATCCGTTACCGCCTCTATGACTGGTGCATTTCCCGGCAGCGGTACTGGGGTCCGCCGATCCCGATCATCTACTGTGACAACTGCGGGCCGGTGCCGGTGCCGGAGCGCGACCTGCCGGTCCTCCTGCCCGACCTTGAGGACTTCCGCCCCGACGACTCCGGGGTGTCGCCGTTGGCGCGCAATGCCGAGTGGTACCATGTCCCCTGCCCCAGCTGCGGAGCCCCGGGGCGGCGCGAGACGGACGTGTCGGACACCTTTCTCGACTCCGCCTGGTATTACCTCCGGTACACCAGCACCGAGTTCCACGACCGGCCGTACGACGAAGCCCGGGTGGCCCGCTGGTGCCCCGTCACCACGTACATCGGTGGCAACGAGCACGCGGTGCTCCACCTGCTCTACTCACGGTTCATCGCCATGGTGCTGCACGATCAGGGCCGGCTCCCGTTCGAGGAACCGTTTGCGCGCTTCCGGGCCCACGGGTTGATCGTCAAGGACGGCGCCAAGATGTCCAAGTCCAAGGGCAACGTCGTCATCCCGGACGATTACATCACCCGCTGGGGCGCCGACACCTTCCGGATGTACCTGATGTTCCTGGGCCCCTTCCAGGAGGGGGGGGACTTCCGAGACTCCGGCATCAGCGGCCCGCGACGCTTCCTGAACAAGGTCTGGGACCTGGTGGACCAGAGCCAGGGGATGACCCTGTCCGGCCAGGAGATTCACCACTCGATCCTGATCAAGTGGCACCAGACCCGGAAGAAGGTCTCCGAGGCCCTCGAGTCGCTCAGCTACAACACCGCCATCGCGGCGCTGATGGAGTTCCTCAACGCTCTCCGCGACGTCAACTGCAGCGAGCGGCAGGTGGTCAAGGACATGGTGGTGATGCTGGCACCGTTCGCGCCGCACTTTGCCGAGGAGTGCTGGGAACGATTGGGGTATCACACCTCGGTGTTCGATGCCCGCTGGCCGGCCTGGGACGAGTCGCTCACGGTGGACAGCCGAGTGGAGATGGCGGTGCAGGTCAACGGCAAGACCCGGGGCAAGATCACCGTCCCCCGCGATACCGCAGATGACCGCGTCATCGCGACGGCCCTGGCCGACCCGACGGTGGCGCGGTTTACCGATGGCAAGCCGATCCAGAAGCAGATCGTGGTGGCCAACCGGCTGGTAAACCTCGTTGTGGGTGAGGGATAGGCGGGAACTGTACAGTGCCGCGCCAGGTCAGAATTCCCATCGAGGTAAGCGGGAACTGTAGAGCTCCCTGCCAAAGCAGGATTCCCATTGTGGTGAGCGGGAACAGCCAGGCGATCGGAAGTTCGGCTTTTCCCGCTCACCATGAGCCTTCGCCGGGACATGCGCAGAGTCGTCGCGGTTCCCGCCTACCATGCACCCATGCAGGGGCATGTAGGGAGTTGTAGCGGTTCCCCCACTCCTCACCACCCAGGCATGCCCAGACTCCTCCCCCGCCTCCTCGGCCCGACCCTCTGGATCCTCATTGCCTGGCTCGGGCCGGCCGACCTGAGTCCCGCGGCCCGCCATGCCCTGGGCATGGCAGCGTGGATGGTGACCTGGTGGATGACCGAGGCCGCCCCGCTCGCCGCCACCTCCCTGCTGCCGATCGCGCTCTTCCCGGTGCTCGGCATCACCGGCACGCGGGAAGCCGCGGCCCCCTATGCCAGCGACCTCGTCTTCCTGTTCATGGGCGGTTTTTTCCTGGCGGCGGCGCTGGAACACTGGCACGTGCACACCCGCATCGCCTACGGGATGGTGCTCAAGATCGGACTGAGCGGCCGCCGGGTGGTGCTGGGGGTCATGCTCGCCACCGGCTTCATCTCGATGTGGATATCCAACACCGCCACCGCCGCCATGATGTACCCGATCGCCATGGCGATCGGCGCCATGTTCGGGCTCGGTGATTCCGCCGACCGGACCCGCACCGCCCTGATGCTGGGCGTGGCCTACGCCGCCTCGATCGGCGGCATGGCCACCCTGATCGGCTCCCCACCCAACCTTGTCACCGCCGGGGCAATCGAGCAGTTCACCGGCCGTTCAATCGGCTTCGGTGAGTTCATGCTGCTGGGCCTGCCAATGGTGGCCATCCTGCTGCCCGCCTGCTGGGCGCTACTGGTGTTCGGGGTCTTCCGGACCCGTCTGGTCCTGGGTCCCGAGGCCACCACCGCCATCGTGGAGCGGCAACGCGCCCTGGGACCGCTCCGCGGGGGCGAAGCCCGTGTCCTGGTCATTTTTGTGGCCACCGCCCTCGCCTGGTTGCTGCGCGACACCAAGGATCTCGGCTCGGTTACCATTCCCGGGCTGGTGGAGCTGCTGCCCGGGCTCAGCGACGCCTCCATCGCCATCATCTGCACGGTGCTCCTGTTCGTCATCCCCGGTCGCACCGGGGAGGGGACGACCCGACCGCTGCTGACCTGGGCCGAGGGCCGGCGGATCCCCTGGGATGTGCTGCTGCTGTTCGGGGGCGGGCTGTCGATGGCGGGGGCGCTGGACGGGACTGGAGTCACCGAATGGCTCGGCTCCCAACTGGCCGGACTCGGGGGCGCGCCGTCGGTGGTGGTCTACCTGGGAATCGCCGTGACGGTGCTGTTGCTCAGCGAATTGGCCTCCAACCTGGCGGTGGCGGCGATGACCATGCCCATCATGGTGTCGCTCAGCCAGGTCACCGGCGAACCGGTCATCCTGCTGATGCTGGTCGCGGGCTTTGCCGCTTCCACTGGGTTTGCCCTGCCGATCGCCACCCCGCCCAACGCCATCGTCTTTGGCTCAGGGCAGGTGTCGGTACGCGACATGGCCAAGGGCGGCCTGTTGCTCGACCTGGTGGCGGTGGTCGTGGTGACGGGGGTGATGCTGCTGCTCGGTCGGGGGGTGCTCGGGCTGTAGGCCGGGGCGCGGTGATCACCGCGCCGATGCGGCTAGGATCGGGCGCTGAACCGTTCCAGGAAGTCGCGTTCACTCGGAGTCAGGCTGCTCATGCCGGTGGCGCCGATCTTGTCGAGCACCCGGTCGAGCTCATCGCGATTCACGGGGTGCAGGTTGTCCCGGGGAATCCTCCGGAATCGTTCCACTGCCGAACTCGCTCCCTCCACGACCCTCGACTTGACCGCGGCCTTCTTCTGCCACTGCTTGGTCGGCGACCGCGCCTCGAGCACCCGCAGGGTGATCCACGCCCCGAGGAACCCACCCAGGTGGGCAAAGTGGGCAATGCCGCCCCCGCCACCGCCCAGCCCGGACCAGAGTGAGATCGCCGTCAAGGCCACCACCATCCAGCGCGCCTCCACCGGAATGATCCCCCAGATCAGGATCTGGTGCCGCGGCCAGAAGGTCGCGTAGCCGAGCATGACCCCGAACACCGCGCCCGACGCGCCGATGATCGGCACGTTGGGCGTGAAGAACAGCGACAGCAGCCCGCCGGTGATGCCGCTGACGAAGTAGAGCCACAGGAACGAACGGGAACCGAGGCGCTCCTCGAGCCGCGGCCCGAAGAAGAACAGCGACAGCATGTTGAAGAAGATGTGGCCGAGGCCGCCATGCAGGAACATGTAGGTCACGAAGGTCCACGGCCGGACGAGACCGAGTGCCGGGACCAGTGCGAACTGGTTCTCCAAGCCCGTCATTGTCATTTGCAGCAGGAACACTGCGGCATTGGCGAACAACAATCGGGTTACCCACGGGGTCATCATCATGTCGGAACGGTAGACCGTTCCCGGCCGAATGTGTAGGGGCCGGACTTGACGGTACCCCGGCCATGCGGTAGTTTGTCGCCATGCGGAATCTCCTGCAGCACCACGTGCACCATCACCACGGCCTGACGGGTCGGGGCGAGGAGCGCGTGCAGGGCTAGCCGGAGATCGGCTTTCCGCAGAGCGACCGAAACGCCACGGCCCGTCCACAATGGACGGGCCGTTTTTGCTTGGTACCCCCAGAGGAAATGTACAGATGCTCAAGATTGCCCTGCCCAACAAGGGCCGGTTGGCCACCGAAACCCGGGAGCTGTTCGAGCAGGCCGGACTCGAAGTCCGGGCGCTCTCGGATCGCGCCCTGACCGCCTCGCTCGGCGGCGAGTTCCAGGCGCTGTTCGTGCGCGCCCAGGATATCCCGGAGTTCGTGGCCGACGGAGCCGCCGACGCCGGCATCACCGGCGCCGACCTGATCGCCGAGTCCGGCCGCACCTTGGCCGAGCGCCTCGACCTGGGGTTCGGTCGCTGCCGGCTCGTGGTGGCCGCCCGGGAGGACAGCGCCATCACCAGCGCCATGGAAGTTCCGGCCGAGACCCGCGTCGCCACCGTCTTCCCCAACATCACCCGCCGGTATTTCGAGCAGCTCGGCCGGCCCATCACCGTGGTCCCGATGTCCGGGGCGGTGGAGATCGCCCCCCACCTCGACATTGCCGATGTCATCGTGGACCTGACCAGCACCGGCAGCACCCTCAAGACCAACGGGCTCCGCGAAGTGGCCACAATCCTGGAATCCACCGCCCGACTGGTCGCCCGGGCCGAAGGGGCTGCAGGGGGCGACCGGGACAAGACCCGCGCGTTGGACGAGCTCGCCACCGCCCTCGAGTCGGTGCTCCGTGCCCGCGGCCAGCGCTACCTGATGGCCAACGTCCCCCGCAGTCGGCTGGCCGACGTCAAGCAGGTCCTGCCCGGCATCAACGGCCCCACCGTCATCGACATCCTGAACGGTGGCACTTTCGTGGCGGTGCACGCCGTGGTGGCGACAGGCGGGTTGTACCGCACCATTGCCCAGCTCAAGGCGCTGGGCGCTGAGGGGATCCTGGTATCGCGGATCGAGAGGCTGGTGGCGTGAGCACCCTGGCCCTTCGGTTCGTCGGCACCATCGGCGACCTCTCCGCCGCAGATCGTGCCGCGCTGCGCGATCGTGGCACCTCCTCCGACCAGGCCGTGCGGGACGCGACCGCCGCGATCCTGGCCCAGGTGCGCCTCGGCGGCGATGCGGCACTGCACGCCCTGGCCGCCCAGTTCGATGGCGCCACCCTGACCCAGCTCGAGGTGCCCCGCGACCAGTGGACGTGTGCACTCGCCAGTCTCGAGCCCGCCCTGCGCGCGGCGCTGGTACGAGCGGCGGTCAATATCCGCACCGTCCACGAGGCGTTCCGGCCCGCCGAAGTCATCGTCGAACCCGAACCCGGCATCCGGGTCGGTCGGCGACCCGATCCCTTGGGCCGGGTGGGGGTGTACGCCCCGGGCGGGCGGGCAGTGTATCCCAGCAGTGTGTTGATGGGGGCCATCCCCGCCAAGGTGGCGGGCGTCGGGGATGTGGTGCTCTGCACCCCGCCAGACGCCTCTGGGCAGCCCACCCCGGTGGTGCTTGCCGCCGCCGCCTTGGCTGGAGTGGACCGTGTCTTTGCGGTCGGAGGAGCAGGAGCCATCGCGGCCATGGCGTACGGCACCAACTCGGTGCCCCGGGTCGATCGCATTGTCGGACCCGGCAACGCCTGGGTGGCCGAAGCCAAGCTCCAGGTCAGTGGCGTGGTGGCGATCGACTCACCGGCCGGTCCCAGCGAACTGCTCGTCATCGTCGACAGCAGCGCCGACCTGGACCTCGTTGCCCGGGAGATGCTGGCCCAGGCCGAGCACGACCCGGCCGCGGCAGTGCTAGCGATCGCACTCGACGACATCGGGCCTGCCCTGGCAGCTCGGCTGCGGGCTGCGGTGGCTCAGGAGCCGCGCGCTGCCATCATCCTGGAAGCCCTGGCGAATCGTGGCGGCATCCTGGCAGCCGCCAGCATCGCCGAAGCAATCGCCTTTGCCAACGAGTGGGCCGCCGAGCACCTCCTGGTGGCCACCAGGACACCTGGAGCCATCCTCCCAGCAGTCCGCAACGCCGGCGCCGTATTCGTTGGCACAAGCAGCTCGGTGGCCTTTGGCGACTACGCTACCGGCGCCAACCACGTCCTGCCGACCGGTGGACTCGCCCGCGGCTATTCCGGTCTCTCCACCCAGGACTTCGTGCGCTGGACCAGTTGGCAGGAGGTATCTCCGGAAGCTGCGGCCCGCCTGGCGGACGACGTTGCCCTCCTGGCTGAAAGCGAAGGACTGCCAGCACACGCCGCCGCCGCGCGGCACTGGAGCACCGCATGACCACCACGACTCGTTACGAACCTGGCGCCCCCGCCAGCGTGGACCTGAGCGACAACACCAACATCTGGGGTACGCCACCGGCAGCCCAGGCGGCACTGCTCCGCGCCGCGACAGGGGGCGCCAGTCGCTACCCGTCACCCTACGGCGAGCGCCTCAAGGAGGCCGCCGCCGCCTACACCGGCGTCACGGCGAACCAGGTCATCACCGGCTGTGGCTCCGACGACGTGCTCGACGTGGCCATTCGGGTCGCCGCCGCCCCGGGCCAGCGTCTGGCCTTCTGCGCTCCGACGTTCTCGATGATCCCGGTCTTTGGCCAGGTCAACCGGCTCGAGAACGTGGCCGTGCCATTTGCGGCCGACTGGGACCTGGACGTCGATCAGCTGCTGGCCGCCAACGCGGCAGTCACCTTCATCTGCTCCCCCAACAATCCCACCGCCACCGGCGTGTCGCGCCAGGCCATCGAGGCGGTGGTGGACGGTGCCCTCGGGTTCGTGATCATCGACGAGGCCTACGCCGAGTACTCGGGCACCACCGCGCTGGACCTCCTCGGCCGGAGCGAACGGCTTCTGGTCACTCGGACGCTGTCCAAAGCCTTTGGCCTGGCCGGCCAGCGTATCGGCTACGGACTCGGTGCACCGGCACTGATCGAGCGGCTGGAAGTGGCGCGCGGGCCATTCAAGGTGACCACCAGTTCGGAAGCGGCCGCCACCGCCGCCCTGACCAACGACCTCCCCTGGGTCCGCGAGCGGGTGGCAGAGACGCTGGGCATCCGGGCCCGATTCGAAGCAGCGGTGGCCGGCTCGACTGAATGGTCCCTGCTTCCCTCGACGGCCAACTTCGTGCTCGCCGTTCCCACCGCCGGGAGTGCCGACACCGCCACAGCCCTTGACCATCGCCTCCGCCGCAGGGGCGTGGCGGGTCGTCTCCTCACGGCGCTTCCCGGTATCGGCGACGCCATGCGCATCACCATCGGGCCATGGGAGATGATGGCGCCAGTCATTGCCGCGCTGATCGAGGGACCAGCGCAATGATCCGCGCCACCCTGCTCGACTACGGCGTCGGCAACCTGCACTCGCTGGCCAAAGCGATTGCCGCGCCCGGCGTGGAGGTCGTCATCGTCGAGGACCCGCTCCGCGCCCTCGACACCGACCGCCTGATCCTCCCCGGTGTCGGCGCCTTTGCCCCCGCCGCCGAGCGGCTCGCCCCCGCACGCCAGGCCCTTCGCGAGGCACTCCAGGCCGGGCTTCCCTGCCTGGGCATCTGCCTCGGCATGCAGCTGCTGCTCGACGAAAGCGACGAAGGCCCTGGAGCCGGAATCGGGTTGATCCCCGGGCGTGTCCGCCGACTCGAGGCCAATCGCCTGCCGCAGATCGGTTGGAACACCATCGAGGACGTCACCGATCGTGCCTTTGCCGCCTCGCCAATCGGCGTGGCGTACTACGCCAACAGCTACGTCGCCCAACCAACCGATCCCGACGCCGTGGTGGCGTGGAGCAGCCACGAATCCGACCGGTTCCCCGCGGCGGTCAGGTGCGGCAACACGCTCGGCGTCCAGTTTCACCCGGAAAAGAGCTCGGCACCGGGCCTGGCATTTCTCCGCGCCTGGGTCACCTCGGAGGTAGCGCGATGAAGGCAATTCCCGCAGTGGACCTTCGCGAAGGCTGCTGCGTCCAGTTGGTCGGCGGATCCTACGCCGAAGAACGAGTCCGGCTCGACGATCCCGTGGCGGTGGCCCGACACTGGGGTGAGATCGGTTTCTCGACCCTCCACGTGGTGGACCTGGACGCTGCCCTTGGCCAGGGCGACAACGTCGGCCTGATCGCACGGATTCTGGCACTGCCGGGACTTGAGGTGAGCGTCGGCGGCGGGGTTCGTACCGGAGACCAGATCGACGCGCTCCTGGAGGCGGGAGCAAGTCGAGTCGTGGTGGGTACCCGCGCCATCGAGGATCCGGAGTGGCTCGAGGCGATGGCGGCACAGTTCCCCCGTCGCTTGATCGTGGCTGCCGACGTGCGCGGTCGCGAGATCGTGACCCGAGGCTGGACCATCGCAGGAGGCATCGAGGTCGCGCCGTACCTGATCCTCCTGGAAATGGTGCCGCTGGCCGGCGTCCTCGTCACCGCGGTGCACCAGGAGGGCCGCCTGGCTGGCCCCGACCTCCCGCTGATCCGGGACTGCGTCAGCGCCGCATCGGTTCCGCTCATTGCCTCGGGAGGCATCGCCTCCATCGAGGACATTCGGGCTCTCCAGGGTGCCGGCGCCGCCAGCGCCGTCCTGGGAATGGCCCTCTACACCGGCGCGGTAGACCCCGCCGCCGTGGCAAGGGAGTTTGCCGCATGACCACCGTACTGCGCGAAACCAGGGAAACCCGGATCCGGATCGAGCTGGCCCCGGGGAACGGCACCGCCGCCATCAGCACCACGGTGCCCTTTCTGGACCACATGCTCGAGGCGCTGGCCCGGTACGCCGGCCTGGACCTCACCATCGAGGCCACCGGCGATCTTCGCCACCACATCATCGAGGACGTAGCGCTGGCCCTTGGCGAGGCGCTTCGGGCCGCGCTGCCAGCCACCGCCGCGCGTTATGGCGAACGAACCATTCCGATGGACGACGCCCTGGTGCAGGTGGTGATCGATGCCGGCGGGCGCCCGTGGTATCGTGGGCCGCTGCCGAGCACGATCTACGATCACTTCATGCGGTCGCTCTCCGGCGCTGCCCGGACAACGCTGCACATCCGGGTGCTCCGCGGCACCGATCGGCACCATGTCGTCGAGGCCGCGTTCAAGGCGCTGGGGCTGGCGCTCCGGCAGGCCTTTGCCGCCACCGGCGGCGATGGGGTGTTCAGCACCAAGGGCAACGTCACGCTGGAGATCCAATAGTGCTGACCAGCCGACTGGTGGTCTGCCTCGATGTCCTCGGCGGCAGGGTCGTGAAGGGGACTCAGTTCGAGTCACTCCGGGAGGTCGGCAATCCCGCCGAACTGGCGGCGCGCTACGAGGCGGAGGGGGCCGACGAGATTGTCTTCCTGGACATCGGCGCCGGGCCCGAGGAACGCGCCACCCTGCTGGCGCTCGCGGAGGAGACCGCCAGTCGGCTCTTCATTCCCCTGACCATCGGTGGAGGAATCCGGTCGGTGGCCGACATCCAGGCGGCGCTGCGGGCCGGCGCCGACAAGGTGGCGATCAACTCCGCCGCCTTGGCCACCCCCGCGCTGCTGACCGCCGGCGCCGATCGGTACGGGGCGCAATGCGTGGTGGCCAGCATAGATGCCCGTCGCGACGCCAGCGGATGGAAGGTCTGGACCGGGGGCGGCAGGACACCGACTGGACTGGACGCGGTGCAGTGGGCGGTGGAGTGTGCCCGGCTGGGCGCCGGCGAAATCGTGCTGACCAGCATTGACCGCGACGGTTCCCGCAATGGCTACGACCTGGAGCTGACCCGCGCGGTGGCGTCTGCGGTGGACATTCCGGTCATCGCCTCGGGCGGTGCAGGTAGCGCCGCGGATGTGGCCGAAGTCCTCCGCGACACCGGAGCCGACGCGGCATTGGTGGCAGGGATCCTCCACGACCGCGTGGTTGCGGTCGGGCAGATCAAGGATGCCATGACCGGAGCAGGCCTGCCGGTCCGAACGAGTGAAGCCGCTCCCGCTCAGGACCTGCCGTGCTGACCATTGCCAGCGACCTGGACCAGCTCGACTTTGCCAAGGGCGGCGGCATGGTCACCGTCGTGACCCAGGACGCCGACAGCGGCCAGGTGTTGATGGTGGCCCATGCCGACCGGGAGGCGTTGGAGCAGACCCTGGCCACCGGGGAGATGCATTACCGCAGCCGAACCCGCGGCCTCTGGCACAAGGGGGCCACCAGCGGCAATCGCCAGCGGGTCGTGTCGCTTTGGATGGATTGTGACGGGGACGCTGTCCTGGCCACCGTGACTCCCCTCGGCCCGGCCTGCCACACCGGGGCTATCAGCTGTTTCGGGGGCATGCCGCCCGCGGGCCCACTCGATCGGCTGGCGGCAGTCATCGCCGAACGGGCAGCAGATCCCACCGGCCAGGGGTACACCGGCCGCCTCCTGGCCGATCGGAACCTCCGGCTCAAAAAGCTCGGCGAGGAGGCGGCGGAGCTGGTGGTAGCCTTGGCCGACCGAGATCGGCCCCGAGCCTTGGAGGAAGGGGCCGATCTCCTTTACCACCAACTAGTTGCGCTCCAGGCTGAGGGGGTCACTTTGGCCGATCTGGAGGCCGAATTGGCCCGCCGAATGGCCCCCACTATCCCCTGACCGGTCCCCGGCTGCTATATTCCGGGGATCCTCTTCACCAGGGACGCGGCGTGAGCGAAGCAACGACCGAACAATCTCGATCCCAGGACCTCTCCGGGTGGCGCCAGATCGTGGCGCGCTACACCCGGCCACACGTCGGCAAGAGCGTCTGGCAGATCTGCAGCACGGTGCTGCCTCTCTTCCTGGCCTACTGGCTGATGTACTTGAGCCTGGGCGTGAGCTATTGGCTGACGCTGGCGTTGTCGATTCCGGCCGCCGGTCTGACGGTGCGAACCTTCATCATCATGCACGACTGCGGCCACGGCTCGTTCTTCCCGTCCCGCACATGGAACGACATCGTCGGGTTCATCACTGGCGTGCTGACCGCCACTCCCTACGCCTCGTGGCGCCGGGATCATGCCATCCACCACGCCACCTCCGGCGACCTGGAACAGCGTGGCATCGGTGATATCGTGACCTTGACCGTGAGCGAATACCTGGAGCGGAACTGGTGGGGACGGCTCAAGTACCGCGTCTATCGCAACCCACTCATCCTGCTCATCATCGGGCCGATCAGCCTGTTCATCAACCACCGGATCCCGGCCCGCAAGGGTGGCACGACTTCGCAGGATCGCTGGAGCGTCTGGCTCACCAACCTGGCCGTGGCCGCGCTGTTCGTGGCGTTCTCGGTCTGGATCGGCTGGTGGACCGTGCTCAAGCTCTACCTCCCGGTCTTCATGATCAGTGGCTCGGCCGGCATCTTCCTGTTCTACGTGCAGCACCAGTTCGAGGATGCCTACTGGGACCGCAAGCCGATCTGGGAATATCCGGTGGCCGCGCTCTACGGCAGCTCCTATTTCAAGCTCCCCCGCGTACTGCAATGGTTCTCGGGAAACATCGGGCTGCACCATGTGCACCACTTGAGCCCCAAGATCCCCAACTACGCCCTGCAGAGCTGCCACGACGAGAACCCGGCGTTCCAGCAGGTGGTGACCCTGACCCTGCGCGACAGCTGGCACACTCTGGCACTCCGACTCTGGGACGAAGACCAGAAGCGGATGATCGGGTGGCGGACGATGCGGCAGATGCAGAAGGGGACGTAGTACGGGCCGCCCGTGGGCGGCCCGTAGACGCCGATAGCGGCGGCCCATTGGCGCCCCGATCCGGCCCGCCGTGAGACAGGCCCCCGGGATCCACTTGGATTCCGGGGACCTGATTGGCTGCATCGAGAATCGTCTCGACCACACCACCAGCCCTCAACTGCCCTCCTGCCCCCCTATCTCCGCGCGTACACCGTCGTCCGCCCCTGTGTGTCGAAGGTCAGCACCTCATACGGCTGCTTGGTGGTCCCCTGCTCCATCCCCGGCGACCCAACCGGCATCCCCGGTACCGCCAACCCGGCCAGCTTGGGCTTCTCGGCCAGGAATTTCTTGATCAGATCTGCGGGCACGTGGCCCTCGATGGCGTACCCCGCCACGATCGCAGTGTGGCAGCTCTGGAGACGGCCCGGAACGCCGGCCTCGGCCTTGATCGGGGTCAGGTTCTCGACGTCGCGAACCGTCACCGCAAACCCGTTGGCCTTCATATGGTCTACCCACGAAGAGCAGCAGCCGCAGGTGGGTGATTTGTAGACCGTAATGGCAATCGGTCGCGCCTGCTGGGTCGGGATCGCGGCCACCGCGACCAGATACCCCACCACGGCCAGGCTGCCAACCAGGGCAGAAACTCGGATCCGACGCTTCATCGCATGCTCCTGCTGAAGTGGCGCCGGCGCTCACCGGCATCGACTCTGCAATCTAACACGCCCTGTTGGCGCAGTCTGAAGAAACCATGAGAGGATCCCGAGGCTCCCGCCTCGGGCTCGGCCTTGGGAGGTGGCTTCCGCCACCACTGCTCGGATGGCTCAGCCGCGTCAGCGGCTTCCTGAAGCCGAGCCCTGGGCGAAAGCCCAGGGACCAATCCTCGTCCCCTGCGGAACGGTGTGCCTTCGGGCCCCCACCGGCCCCCCTGCCCTCCCGCCCCGCCGCCTCCCATATTCCCCCTATGCCCCCCGACCGCGACTACATCCACGCTACCCTGGCCGAACTTGTCCGGATCAACTCCATCAACCCGGCGTTTGGGGCTGGCGACAGCTCGGAGGCTGTGGTCGCCAGCCGTGTCGAGTCGCTGCTGGCCGAAATGGGGGCCAGGACAACGACCATGGAGTTCGCGCCTGGTCGGGCCAGTGTCGTTGGCCGGTTCCCCGGCAGTGGAGGTGGCAGGTCGCTGATGCTCTATGGGCATCTCGACACTGTCGGCGTGTCGGGAATGGAGGATCCATTCAGCGCCGCCGTCCAGGACGGACGGATGTACGGCCGAGGCAGCTACGACATGAAGGGCGGACTCACCGCCTGTCTGGCCGCCGCGCGAATGCTTGCCAAAGGGGAGTCTCTGGCGGGCGACCTCTACGTCGTGGCGGTGGCCGACGAGGAGACCGAGAGCCGAGGCATGCAGCTGCTGCTCGAGGAGGGGCTCAGGACCGCCGGTGCCATTGTCACAGAGGCCACTGAGCTGGACCTGGGCGTGGCGCACAAGGGGTTCTGCTGGATCGAAATCGTGACCGAGGGACGGGCGGCGCATGGCAGCCGGCCCGAGGAGGGCGTCGACGCCAACACCATGATGGGGCGGGTGCTGGTGGCGCTGGAGCAGGAGACGACACGGATCGCGGCGGGCCGCCGCCACCCCCTGCTGGGGGCAGGATCGCAGCATGTCGGCACCATCCAGGGCGGCAGCGGGCCATCGATTTACGCCGCCCGCTGCCGGATTGAACTGGAGCGCCGGCTGATTCCCGGTGAATCCGCCGACGGTGCCATGGCCGATGTGAACCGGCTCCTGACGGCGCTCGGCGCCGCCGACTCGACGTTCAAGGCCAGCGCTCGGTTGCTGCTGGACCGGCCGTCGTTCGAGCAGGACCCCGATTCGCCACTGGTGCGGGCGGTGCATTCGGCCGCCACCGCGGTGCGAGGGCAGGCCCCAGCAGTGATTGGGCATTCGTACTGGATGGACGCCTCGCTGCTCAAGGCGGTGGGCGTGGAGACGGTGATGATCGGGCCGGCTGGGACCGGTGCACACGCCGACATCGAGTATGTGGAGCTGGACTCGGTGGTGCGACTGGCGGAGATCCTGGCGCGGGCGGCGCGGTTCTACAGTGGAGGAGCCGCCCCTCCGAGAAACGTGGTCTAACTTGTTATCACACAAAGAGATATGGCAATACCAAGAGTCCGCAGGATGGTCCCAGCGACCTGACCCAGCCATGTCCTTGCCGTCCTTACCGGCTTTACCGTCCTCACCGCCCTATCCGTCCTCCCCGCCCCCCTGCGACGATCCAACCGGTGGGTGCATCTTTATGGCGTGCAGACAGGGACGCTTACCATGACCGCCTTCGGGGCGATGGAACTGGACGCAGCGCTCCCCCGGCTTCGTGCCGGTGACCCTGCGGCCCAGGAGGCGCTCTACCGCGCCTTCGAGCCGCAGGTGTACAACCTGGCCCGGCGGATCTGCCGCACCACCGAGGACGCCGAAGATGTACTCCAGGAGACCTTCATCGAGGTCTTCCGGAGCATCGGCCGGTTCCGGGGCGACGGCTCCATCTGGGCCTGGGTGCGGACGATCGCTTCGAGCAAGGCGCTGATGAAGCTGCGCCGCAACAAGTACCGCGACACCGACGAGCTGTTCGAAGAGGCCGCCCCGATGAAACGGGACGACGCCGCCCTCCGGATGGATCTCGAGGCGGCGATGGAACGGCTCTCGCCGACATCCCGGGCAGTGGTCTGGCTGCACGATGTGGAGGGATATACCCATGAGGAGATCGGGTCGATGATGGAGAAGACCGCGAGCTTCTCGAAGTCCCAGTTGGCGCGGGCCCATACCCGGCTTCGCGGCTGGCTGGGTGAGGAGGTGGCAGTATGAATCACCTGACGATGGAACAACTGGTGGCCCTCCGGGAGCCCAGCACCGAACCGGGCAGCCACGCCGCCCGCCAGCACCTGGGCAGCTGCCCTGCCTGCCGCGCCGAGCTCGACCGGCTGCACCAGCGGGTGGCTCGGCTGCGTGCCCTGCCGACCCTGCGTCCAGCCCGCAATCGGTTCAATGCCGTCCGCGGCCATCTGGTGGCCGATCGCCGCCGCAAGCGGGTGCGGTGGGCCGGACTTGGTGGCCTGGCCCTGGCCGCTTCGCTGGCGCTCTTCGCAGTGGTGCGGCCGGCCCCGGCTCCGCGCGGCGCGGCAGAGGCGGCGCTGTCCAATGAGTTGATCGAGACGATTACCCGCTCGCAGCAGCTCGAACGCGCCCTTGTGGCGATCAGCCCGGAGAACCGGGTGCTCGACAGCCGCACCGCCACCATTACCGGACGGCTCGAGGATCGGCTCCAGCTGGTCGATCGCGACCTCCAGGCCGCCGGGCTGATGAACGAACAAGGTCGCCTGATCGAACAGTTGCGCCTCTGGCGTGAGCGGGTGGGTCTGCTCGACGCGCTGGTGGATGTCCATGTAACCCGTGCCAGTTACGCGGGGCTTTGAGCCCCGAGAGGGAATAGATCCATGACCATCCTGACCCGACCGATCCGCCTGGCCCTCGTGGCCGCCGCCCTGATGGCACCGGCCCTTTCGGCCCAGGTGACCGTCCGCCGATTGACCGAACAGCAGCAGCCGGTGCGGATCATCATCAACGGCATGGAAGTGGCCGGCGACAACCTGATGGAACTGCTCTACTCCCGGCGTGCCCGCCTGGGCGTCACAGTGCTCATGCAGGCCCAGCCCAACGACTCGGTCGGCGCCACCCTCGAAGCGGTGACCCCCGGCGGCCCCGCCTTCAAGGCCGGGATCCAGTCCGGCGACATCATCATCAAGCTCGACGGCACCGCCGTCACCACCGGGCCCCGCCCCACGGAGGTCCAGGCAGATCAGTCGATCCCGGCGCTCCGGTTGGTGGAGATCGCCTCCCGATTGGCGCCCGATGTGACGGTGTCGATCGAGTACAAGCGCGGCAACCAGCGACGCACCGCCTCGCTGGTGACCGGCAACGAACCGATTGCCCTGGGCGACCTGCTCGAGGGCGAGCGTCGGATGATCTTCAGCCGCCCCGACGACGACCGCCGCGTCCTGGTGGAGCGGATACCTGGCGGCACCCTGCCGTTCGGGATGACCGAGCCCCCGCTCAGCGGCACCCTTGAGTTCCGGACCCGGACCCGCTTCGGCGATTTGGAGCTGGCCCCGATCAACCCCGAGCTCGGTGCCTACTTCGGCACTTCCGAGGGCGTGCTGGTGGTCCGGGTTGGTGAGGGTTCATCCCTCGGCCTCAAGGGCGGCGATGTCCTGCTGGCCATCGACGGACGCCGGGTGTCGACGCCGTCCACCGCCATGCGTATCCTCAGCAGCTACGAGGCCGGCGAGGCGCTGAAGCTCGAAATCCAGCGCAACAAGCAGAAGCAGACCCTCAGCGCCACCATCGGCACGCGGGAGTGACGGCAAGGGGCCGCCGGTATACCTTACCGGCTGCCCTGACTGGAGCCCGCGTGCATCGATTCGGAACCCTCTCAGCGCTGGCCGCCCTCGTGGTGGCCGGCGCTTCGAGCAGCAACGCCCAATCCCTCCCGACCTACGTCCCCATCAATCCGGTCACCACCAGCCGAAGCGCCCTGTACTTCCAATCGATGGTGGGCCCCGCTCCCACCTGGCGCGCCACGGCGCAGTTCGACTGGTCGAGCCTGATCGAGATTGCTGCCAGCGATCCGACCACCCCGTTCCTGCTCGACGCCGAAGTGCTCCGGCTCAACCTGACGCTGGTCAGGGACTACGGTCCCGCCAACTTCGTGCTGGTCTCGGCCGAGGTGAACAGCGCCATCGCCGGCGTCATGGACGGATTCTACAACTGGTACCATGACGTGACCGGACTCAGGGTCGCGGCCCGGGAGCAGCGCCCCTCCAACGAGTTTGCCTATCGCGGCCGGTTCAAGGACGGGGTGGAGCGGGAATGGAACGACTCCCCGATCTCACTCGGCGACCTCAAGCTCGGCGCCGGGGTACGCAACTCACCGTCGGTGCAGACGCTGCTCTACGTCACCCTCCCCACCTCTACCGCCGGACGGGGCTACAGCCGCGGTGTGGTTACCGGCAACGCCACCATCACCGGATTCCGGAACTTTTCGGAGCGGCTGCGCTATGAGGGGAGCGTGGGCCTTGGCTGGGCCCCGCGGCATGGGGAGCTGGAGGAGTTCCAGAAGACCATCTTCTGGGCGCTCAGTTCAGGACTGAGCCTGCGGTTCTGGGGAAACCAATCGATGTTCTTCAACGGCTTTTACCAGACGGCAGGATACCGCGACACCGGGGTGGAGGGCTACGACCGCGCAGAGATGACGGGGGACATGGGTTTCCTGATCCGGCCGAGTCCGACCGGCCCCGTGCTGATCCTGGCGCTGACCGAAGACCTCAAGCCGAGCGGCTC
>Ga0163144_10001435_pt1 | contig 56365 bp, 45 predicted proteins | sample OliLak19BULKMAT1_FD_123175 | JGI IMG/M metagenome (GOLD analysis project Ga0163144, IMG submission 123175) | Freshwater microbial mat bacterial communities from Lake Vanda, McMurdo Dry Valleys, Antarctica - Oligotrophic Lake LV.19.BULKMAT1 | ecosystem: Environmental > Aquatic > Freshwater >... | reverse complement strand
GCGCCCAGCTTCTCGCGGCTGACATCAGGAGCCTGTCACCTGCGGTCGACCCGCAGGAGGCGTCCGCCGTGGCCCTGCGTGCCGTCCAGTATTCCGCCCAATTGGCGTCGTTCTATCAGGCGGTCCGGCCGGCGTGGTTGCAGAACCATCTGGTGAATACAGGACAGCGCGACCGTGGGCTTTGCTTTCAATGGATGATCGATCTGCACGCCGCCGTGGCGCCGCTTTCCCCTTCGACCCTTGAATTCCATTTCGCCGTCGCCCGTGAGGGACGGCCTCGCGAGCACAACGCCCTGGTCGTCTCGGCCCGTGGCGCCCCGATGGAGGCCGGCCTCGTGCTCGATCCCTGGCGTCATTCGGGCCGGCTGGCTTGGGCGCCTTTCGGGAAAGACAGGTATCCGTGGACGCGTCCGACGAATATCGTCACGACGGTCGCGGGACCGCGATGAGACCTTGCCGGAGTTTCCTGAAACTTCCCTCCCCACTCCGTGTCCTGTTGCTATGGTTACCCGGCGATCCGGGCCGCTAGATGAGCCAACTGGAAGAGTTTGAGACGTTCATGATGAACTACCAGAACATGGTGTTCACGACAGCCGTGCGCCTTCTCGGAAACGAGACCGACGCCGCGGACATCTCGCAGAACGCCTTCCTCAAGGCCTTCGAGCACTTTGAAAACATCCGGACGAGCCCGACTGCCGGCGGGTGGTTGAAGACGGTGACGACAAATCTCTGCCTCAACCATCTCCAGCGTTACCGCAACCGTTGGCGGATGTTCTCCGAACTCCGCAACGAAAGGGAGGACGAGAGCAGTTTCGAGTCGGACCTCGCCGCCGAGGCGCCTGTCGACGGCCTCGGCGAGGACGAACGCTCCATCCTCGAAGGTGCCTTGGCCCGTTTGCCGGAGGCGCAACGAGTGCCGCTGGTGCTCTACCATTTTGAAGACCTGAGCTACGAGGAGATCGCCGCGCGTCTCAAGGTCAGCGTCGGCAAGGTCAAGACCGACATCCACCGGGGCCGCGATGCCTTGAAGAACAAACTCAAACTCGACGCCGAGGGCGAACCCGTCGGTCTCCGTGTCGGAAGTTGAAGCCATGAACAACCAACAACCAGATCCCAGCCTAGAGGAGCTGATCGGTCGCAAGCTGCGGGCCCTGCCCGAACGCAAGGCACCGGCCTCGCTCCAAGCGAACGTCTTCGCGGCGATCCGTGCCCGGGCCGCCCGTCCGTGGTATCAGCGCGCGTGGTTCCAGTGGCCGCGCCATTTCCAGGTGCTGTCGCTTGTCGCCTTTCTCGGATTCTCCGGTGCGCTGGGTTGGTTGATCACCGGTCACGAGCTGACACTGGCCTCTTTTTCACCTCTGCTGGCGGAGCGGGTGTCGTCCATCGCGTCCGAGATCGGGTGGTTCCTCAACCTGATGACCGCGTTCGTTCGTGCGGTTCCCACTTCCTACTGGCTGGCCGCGGTGGGTGTGATGGCCGGCATGTTGTTTACCTGTGCCGGGCTCGGTAGCGCCTTCTACCGGCTCGTCGTCCTCGACCTCCGAAAAGACTGATCATGAAGTCCACGTTCTCCAAGCTGCTCCATCTCCTCGCGATCGCCGCCCTGCTGGCCAGTCAACCGCTCCGCGCGGCCGATCCGGTCGTGCCCGATTTGGCGCCAACGGCTCCGGTTGCGCCGACCGCTCCCGCTGCCACCGATGTTCCGATGGCGCCCGAAGCGCCCGAAGCGCCGAAGCCTCCGCGCGTCCGGGTCCGGCATTCGAACAACGAGCCGATGGTGCGCATCCACCAGGACTTCGTCCTCAAGGCGGGAGAGAAGGTCGATGATGTCGTGGTCGTCGGCGGCAAAGCGCTCATCGACGGGACGGTGGAGGGGGATTTGGTCGTGGTGTTTGGGAAAGTCGCGCTGGGAACCAACGCCGTCATCAAGGGCGACTTCGTGAACGTGGTCGGTGGCACCGATCTCGGGGCGGGCTCCAAGGTGGAAGGCGATCTCACGGCGGTATTGTCCAACGCGCTGCTTGGACCGGGCGTCGAAGTCGGTGGAGAAGTGCATGTGGTCGGTGGCCGGCTGGAAGCGGATCCGACGGTCAAGTATGCGCACCGTCCGGAGGTTGTCGGCTTCGAGCAATGGGCCGACGCGATCGGGTGGTTGATCGCCTACGTCAAGGAAGGTCCGGGGTTGCTTCGCCCGATCGCCCCGCGACTTGGCTGGGTCTGGATGGTGGCGGGCGGGTTCTTCCTGTTCCGCCTGCTGGTAACCCTCATCGCCCGCAAGCCTGTCGCGGCGACGGCTCTTGTCCTCGCCGATCGCCCGTTGATGTCGCTGCTGGCCGGCGTCCTCACGATTCTTCTGATCGGACCCGTGGCGGCCTTGCTCAGCTTCACGGTGATCGGCCCCTTCGCCCTGTTCTTCGCCTATTGGATCGCGGGAATCATCGGCACAGCCGGTGTCTATTGCCTCGTTGGGCAGCAGTTGGGTCGGCTGACCGGGCTGGACGCCCTGCAAAACCTCCTCCTGTCCGCCGTTGTCGGCACGGTGATCATCTACGGCGCCTACTGCGTCCCGATACTTGGTCTGCTGGTGTTCGGCATCGTGTGGCTGCTGAGCATCGGAGGTGCCGTGATGGCCGCGTCCTCGGCGATGCAGGAACGAAGTGCGGCTCGTCGGGCCGCGACCGCTGCTGCCATTGCCGCCGCTGCGGCAGCCGCGCCCTTACGGACGTTTGCTCCTTCTGCGGCTCCCGTCGAGGCGGCGGCAGGATCGGAAATCATTCCTGCAATGCAGCTCGCCGGGGCTTCGGCCGGATTCGGGTCTGCGTATGGTTCTCCGTCCTACTCCACGCCGCCCGCAATCACCGATGCGGCGTTGCTGATCCTGCCCAAGGCGGGATTCTGGATCCGTGCGGCAGCGGCGTTTCTCGATGTGATCCTAGTTGCGATGGTGAGCGGGTTCATTGCAGCCGCGTTGGGGCCCGGGGTGATGATCCTGTGCTGGCTGGCCTACTTCATCGGCATGATCGGGTGGAAGGGGACGACGATCGGCGGAATCATCTGCGGTTTGAAGGTGGTCCGGACCGACGGCACGAAGATGACCCTAGCAGTTGCCGCGGTGCGCGGGCTTTCCAGCCTCTTCTCGGTGGTGGTTTTCTTCCTAGGCTTCTTCTGGATCGGATGGTCGGTCGAGAAGCAGGGCTGGCACGACATCATTGCCGGCACCTACGTCGTGAAAGTTCCCCGGAGCGCGTCGCTGCTTTGATTGCAGGAGGGTTTCCGGCTCCGACTCACTTGAGCTTCTGCAGTTCAGAGAAGACCGCTTCAAACTTGGGAATCCAGCCTTGGAGCTGTTCCGTCGTCTGATGCGGTGCATAGCGGACGTTGTTGCACGCGCCGAACAGTTCGTGGCAGCTCGCGAGAAACTCCCCGGTCAGGCCTCGGCTCCGAAGCTTCTCCTCCACGACAGATTCAGTGATGCCCGACGCGGTGATCTTGAGGCGTTCCCCGAGCTGTTCCTGCAACAGGCGGAATCCGAGGGCGAAGAAGGCCTCCGCGTTGTCTGCCTGCGCGAGTGTGCCCATCTCGGCCAGGCCTTCGCGCACTTTGCGGGACACGTCCTTCTTGCGACGCGCGTCGACGTTGCGATGGGAGGCCTCGCGCCGTTTTCGGATGGTGAACGCCGTGAGCCAGATCAACGGGGCAACCGATTGGACCATCCAGAACCAGCGTTGGGTGACCCAGGGAACGGACGGCGTGGATACGACGCCAAGCGTCGGACGGATGTGGGCGATCTCGATGGGCTTGGGGCCGGAGTCGAGTTTCTTGGGATCGCTTCCGATCTGCGTCGACCCGGTCGGCCGGACGGTGATCGGGATCGGCCGCGACATCGCCGACTTGTAGGTGCCGGAAACGGGGTCGAAGAAGTTGAAAACCAGTGGCGGGATCTCGGTGATGGCGGCGTTCTGCGGAGCCACGACCCACTCCGTCCGGACTCGGCCCTGCTGGCCCAGGGGATCCGTTTCGACGACGGAGTTTGGCGGATAGGTCTGGAAGTCTTGCAGGCCTTTTTGCTCGCCGAGTCGTGCCATGTCCACGTTGCCTCGGCCGGAAATTTCGATGCGGAGCGTGATCGGATCGCCCGCAAGCACGTTGGTCGGACTGGCTGTGGCGTTGATCGCGAAGGCGCCGACGGCGCCGTTGTATTCCGCAGGACGGCCGGTTGTAGGCTGGGGACGGACGGTGACGGGAGTCGAGTCGCTGCGCAGCGTCACCCGCTGGAACGCGACGGTGCCGAAGACGCCGGCGGGCCGGCCGTAAAGCCCGAACTCCATCGTCGCCGGCCCGAGCGCAAGATCGCCCGCCTTGTTGGGAATCGCGGTGCAGACAAACGAAAAGACCGTGTAGTTGATGCCGTCGACTGTTTCCACGCCTTGTCCGTTCTGGACGACTTTCCCCATCGTGAAGCCTTCGCCGCCGAGCTGCGGCAGTTGGTGGAGGCGGCCGTCGAGATAGTAGAGCCGGATCTCCGCCTGCATGATCTCACCGAGGAACACATTGGTGCGGCTGGCGGTGAGCCGGAGGAAGGCGGGCTTGGGCTGGTTGGCCGCGCCCGGGTTGCCACCGCCGAGCTGGCTTTGTCCGGCAGGAACGACCTGCAGCGTCAGCGGCTGGGTGCTGAGCTTGCGGCCGCCCGCGTCGACGGTGATGGCAGGGATGATGATGTTGCCGATGTTCTGCGGAGTGACGACGTAGCTGTAGGTGGTCTGCTGGTTCACCTGTCCGCCGCTGATCGTCATGTTCCGCGAAGACCCTGCGATCTGGACCTGGCTATTCGGCACCGGAGGAATCTGCGGCGGCGTGGGGAGGGTGAAATTGTTGCAGACGACGGACAAGACGGCCTGTTCGCCGATGCTGATGGTGTTGCGGTCCAGTGTGGCTTGGAGTCCCGGGATCTGGGCGAATGCGCGGTCGGCCCCGAGAACCATCGACAACACGGCGATGAACAGGAAAAGGCCGCGCAACATCCGGGGACGCGCGGCGGCGGGGCTGGTTGCTTCTTCAAACACGGGACTCACGCAATGCAAGACAGGGGCGACGTTGCGTGCGTTCAGACGCCAAGGCAAGGCTTCGGGATCCAGGCACTCATTCGGCCGCGACCAGCGTGTCCGGAGCGAGGAGGGAATCGGGCTTTTCCATGCCGCCGGCCCACGCGATGCCGCGCAGCACGAGAACCCGGAAGAACGGATCGTCGAGCGTCCACGCATAGTGCCCGAGGCACGTGGCCCAGACGCGGCCCGGTCCGGGACGATGGGTCCAGATCACCGGTTGGTCGGCATCGTCCATCCGGACGGTTGCGAGCACGTCCACTTTCGACCGGTCGCCGATCATCGGCCAGTAGGGTTCGTCGATCAGGGGAATCTTGCGGGGAAGACCGGCGGTCAGCGGTGCGGTCTTCGCGGGTGCGAGCGAGAGTTCGAACGGCGCGTGGATGTATTTCGTGCGCTTCGGATGCGCGGCCAGGCCGATGCGCGCCGCGAGCTTCTCGGGATCCTTGTCTTCGATGGTTCCGCTGTGCAGCACGACCAGCCCGCCTCCCCGGGCGAGATAGGCGTCGAGCTGGGAATACTTCGCGTCGTCCCACGCGCGGTTCCAGTAGTAGAAGACGAGAACCTTCGCCGAGGCGAACTGCTCGTCCGTCGGCCAGAGCCAGGCGGTGGTCACGGCGGCGTGCGGCGAAAGGAGTCTGTGCCAATTGGTTTGCCAACGCGGGTAGTCATGCTGAAGCGCGCCGTGGTCCTGCTTCGATGCGACGAGCACGATCTTCGGACGATCCGCTCGGTTCGATGAACCGGCGGCGGCCTTCAAGATTCCTTCGACATCAGTCCGGGTCCGGACGGGAGGTTCGTGCATCAGATACGTCAGCAGATCGTTCACCTCGCCCGCAGTCAGCGAGTCGATCAGCCCGGCGGGCATGAGACTCCGGCCCGTGGGATGAAGATTCCGGATGGTGGAACGTTGAACGGGGGTTTCCTTGCCCTGTGCATCGACGATCCGAACAGCCGTGTCGGTCTGTTCGCGGACAAACCCGACCAGCGAGGTGTCGTCTTTCAGCTCGGCTTCATAGGCGATGTAGTCCGGGTGCAGCGTGGCATCGGGGCTTCGGATATCGCGCAGAATGCTTTCAGCGTCGCGGTGCACCAGGTTGCTGAGATCGGGTCCGACGACCGCGCCCTTGCCGCGCACGCGATGGCAGGTGGCGCATTGCGTCTTGGGTCCATGGAAGAGCGCCGCCCCGCGCTCCCAATCGGCCCCGGCGATCGCCATTGGCCGGCTGGATGTCCCCGACGACGGGCGATTAGTCGGCGCCCATGCGACGAGTGTATTGAACGCCTCAACCGAAGCGGGAGCCGCCGAGAGGAACTGCGGATTGCTCCCCGCCGTGAGGTTGTAGCCGATGGAGAGCGGGGTAGTGCCCGGGATCGTCACGACATATTCCGTGCGGACAGGATGCGCGTCGGTTGTCAGCACCACTTCCCGTCGATCTTCGGACAACTTGGCGGCGTGGATCGCAAGCCGGCCGCGTGGGATGGCGTCCTGCTGTTTTACCACGGCGTAGGGCGGTTTGAGCGTCTCGAACTGGTCTCCGGCGGAAACGTAGTCGCCGAATTCGATCCGGCCTTCCGCCTTGACCCGCTTCACCAACGATTCGTCGACCGGTCGGTCAAATCCGATGCGGACTTCTGTCGGTCCAGCGGCCCAGGCTCCCGTTGGTTGTGCAGCCGCCGGATCGGTGTAGCGGATGCGGAAGATCTTTCCGTCACCCTTGGGTCCGGTGCCCCAGTCGGGTTTGCCGCTGTGGCAGCAGACATACAGATCGCCTTTCGGTGAGATGGCGAAATCGAGCGTCAGCATCTGCAGCCTTGCGATCGTGAACTTTTGGCCGACATAGCCGGTCGGTGTTTTCACCATCTTCACCCTCCAGATTTGGCCGCGCGATTCACCGGCCACGAACGCGTCCCCGTCCCACCATTTCGGGCCGAACAGGCCCTGGGCCGGCCCGGATGGAAGCGCGATCCCGGTCGCATCGGTTGAGGCCGTGGGATTCAAGGCGCCATGCGGTTCGTTGAAGACCAGCCCGCACGTGCTCTGGTGCTGCGGGCCGAAACCCACGACCGGCGCTTCGCTGACGACGTCCGGGAGCCACTTCGGATGCCTTGGAGGGAAGCCATAGTTTTTTCCGGCGACGATATGGTTTAGCTCGTCGACCGGATTGCCGTTGGGCATCCACGTCTCGCCTTCCTGGTCGGTGTTGAAGAGGTCTCCGGCGCGGTTGAAGGCGAGCGTGTAGGGCACGCGCATACCGGTGGCGATGGTCTCCAGTTTCTTCGTGCGGGCATCCCACTTCTGGATCGTGCCGCGCTGGGAATGGATGTTGTAGAGCGAGACCTCTTCGTCGGGATTGCCGTTGGCGGGTTTGCCCTGTTCGACGAGCCAAGCCTTTTCCTGCGGCTTGAGATCCTTTCGTTTCCTGACGCGATAGGCGTTGGAGTAGTCGGCCACGAGCAGGGCGAAGTAGGCGTTGCCCTCCCGGTCGAGCGTGACCGAACTGGCATCGACGCCGCCGCTTGCGACATCTGTCGTCGGCCAACCGGATGCGACGACATTTTCCGTGTCCGCCTCACCGTCGCCGTCGTTGTCGCGGAGCAGCGACAGCTTGCCCTTCGACGAGACGTAGAGCCCGCGTGTGCTCCAGGCCAGACCCACGGGGACGCTCAGGGTTGATCGGCTCCAGAAAGGTTTCGCGGAATCCTCGAGGCCGTCGCCGTCCGAATCGGTCAGACGCCAGATGCGTCCATCGTAGCCGAGCGCGGTGAGGCTGCCGTCGGGGGCGAACCGCAGGTTGTTCACGTTATTCAATTTCACGGGCACCTCTTCGACCGTGAATCCCGGGACGAGCATCTGGACGACGGGGAAGTTGGTCGCCGCCCGAGCGGATGCCCCCACGATTGCGAAACACGCGAGCAGCCACGTTGTCATCCGAGGAATCATGGCCGGATTGTGGGGTTACTTGCACGCCGCGCCAACTCCAACGTGCCTCCAATCCGGAATTGCCGGGTGGCGGAGAAATCCCTTTCTCACGGAAGCGCCGCGTCCCTAGGCTCTGCTGGTGGACGACGTGTTCATCGAGTTGTTTGATCCGGCGAATCCGCCCGACCTCGGCCCTGGGCCGCGGAAGGGCAGGCTGTCCCCCACGGAGGTCGATGCCGGGCTGAAGCGCGCGTTCGCGGTTTCTTCACCCGGAACTGACGGCCGCGAGTTGATCCGTGCGCTGGCGTTGCTGTGGCACGATCATCACGACGCGGCCCATGCGCTGGTGCAGGACGCCTCTGGCGGCGTAGGAGCCTACATCCACGGCATGCTTCACCGTCGCGAGCCGGATTTTTGGAATGCGAAGTATTGGTTCCGACGCGTGGGCAAGCTGCCTTTTCTCGCGCCGCTCCCGGAGGATCTGGAGTGGATCAAGGGCGCCGATGTGTTTATCAGCGGAGGTGCGTTTGATCCGTCGCGCTTCACCGACGCCGTCGAGGCCGGGCAGATCGATGCGGCCACGTTGAAGCGCGTCCAGGCCGCCGAGTTCCAAGCCGTCCTCGACCATCTCGCCGGATGAACGAACTCGCGCCCGTCTTCACCGCTGTCCTTCCCGTGTTCGCCATCATCGCGATGGGCTTCTGCTTCCGGCGGATCAACTGGCTCACGGAGGAGGCGGACAAGAGCCTGATCAAGATCACGGTCAACGTCTTCACACCCTGCCTGATCCTCGACTCGATCCTCGGCAACAAGGCGCTCAAGGAACTGGGCAACGTTTTTGTCCCGCCGGTCGTAGGCTTCGGCTGCGCGGGCATGGGCATGGCCATCGCCTACTTCGTGGCTCCCTTGGCCGGGCTGCGTGATCCGAAGGCGCGCCGCACGTTCGCGCTGTGCGCCGGGTTGCAGAACTACGGCTACGTCCCGATCCCGCTGGTCGATGCGCTGTTCGGTCCGGAGACGCGCGGCGTGCTCCTCGTCCACAACGTCGGCGTCGATGCCGCCATGTGGGTTCTCGGGTTGGCGTTGCTGGTCGGAACGACCGGAGGCAAGGCCTGGAAGCACCTGATCAACGCCCCGGTCATCGCCATCGGCGTCGGTCTGCTGATCAATTTCTTCCACCTCTACGAATACCTGCCGAAGTTCTTCCTCCAGACGTTCCGCATCCTCGGCCAGTGCGTCATTCCGATCGGCGTGCTGATCGTCGGGGCGACGGCGGCGGACCAGATGCGGGGGATGCAGGTGCGATCCGGTGGACGGGTGATGCTGTTCGCCTGCATCGTGCGTCTCGCGCTCATCCCGGTCGTCTTTCTCGCCGTCGCTCGGATGCTGCCATGCTCGGACGAGCTGAAGCGTGTGCTCGTCGTCCAGGCGGCGATGCCTGCAGGGATGTTTCCCATCGTGATGGCGAGGCACTACGGGGGTGATTCGAACACGGCCGTCCGCATCGTCCTGACGACGTCGGTCGTCAGTTTTCTGACGATCCCATTCGTCATCCGTGCCGGGTTGGCCTTCGTCCTCGAGGGGCGTTGAAGGGCACGGGCCGGAGGTTCCGATGGTTTTCACCCCTGTGACGCCAGTTGCCGGAACGTGAGGCGGCGGTCGAGGTGGAAGAGGATCAGGTAATCCAACCGGCTCCGAAGGCGGGCGAAGAAGGAACGGTTTCGCTTCCACTCTTCCAGTTCGATCCGGTGGCTGTGCTTGAGGTCGCTGTCGAAGATCTCCCGGGCTTCGGCTGTGAGGGCCGGGTCGGGGAAACGCATCATCACCTCGTAGTTCAAGTGCAGGCTGCGGGTGTCGAGATTGGACGAGCCCGCGTAGCACACGTCGTCGATGACGATCAGTTTTGTGTGCATGATCTGGGGTTCGTATTCCCAGACCTCGATGCCAGATCTCAGAAGGCGGCGGTAGAGGCTTTGCATGGCGCGGAGCATGATCGCCACGTCGGACTTGGCGGGCAGGAGCAGTTGGACACGGCCGCCGCGGCGGATTACCCCGGTCAGTTCGCGGCGGATGCGCCAGGTCGGAAGGAAGTAGGCCGACGCGATCCTGACGTGGCGGGCGTTGGCCAGATCCCCGTTGAGCGCCGTCTTGAAGGGCGTCGCTCCACGGCCGGGAGCGGAAAGGAGCAGGTCGCAGCCAGGGATCGTGTCGTAGCGGCTGTGGATGGCTTTCCGATAGGCGGCGAGCCTCTGGTGCTTGAACTCCGCCAATTCCCACATTTCGTCGATCGCGGCCGCCATCTCAGCAGCCGCCTTGCCTTCGACGATCATGCCGAGATCACGCCAGCCTTTGGTCACGCCGTCGCCTGCGTAGTCGTCGGTTATGTTGAATCCGCCGATCACGGCGACGCTATCGTCGCAGACGAGGATCTTCCGGTGGTCCCTGATCGAGAAGCGGCGGAGGGAGAACGGATTGAACCAGCGCATTTCGCCCCCGGCCTCGCGCAGGGGTTTCCAGAAGTCCTTCGACAGTTCGGCCGACCCGAGCGAATCCACCAGCAACCTCACACGCAAGCCGCGGCCGCTGGCTCGGACCAACGCTCCGAGAACGGACCGGCCGGTTGCGTCGTCGGCGTAGATGTAGATCTCCAGGCGCACCGTGGTTTTCGCCGCTTCAATCGCCGCGAGCATGGCGGCGATGCCTTCGCCACCCGTCTTGAGCCAACGCACTGTCCGGTCCATGGGCGAAATCTGTTCCGAGCCTTCCGGGATGACCAATGGAAATGAAACCGATCGAACGTTGGAGTGGGACGTGCTGTCTGGAACTGAAGCCGGAATTCACGTTTGGCAATCCAACCGTCCGGCGCAGACTTACGATATGCGTTTCATCCGCCACGTCCTGCTTCTACTCCTTCTCATCGCGGGACCTGCCGTCGAGGCGGCCAACACGAGTGCGCGCTTGTTTCTCGACTCTATTGAAGCAGGTCCGGGTGACACCGTGATGGCCGCCGTGGAACTCAGGATGAATCCCGGTTGGCATACCTACTGGGTCAACTCCGGCGACTCCGGCCTGCCTACGTCGATCAGGTGGACGTTGCCCGAAGGCATCAAGGCGGGACCGATCCAGTGGCCGTTGCCGATCAAGTCCGTCTTCGAGGGCGAGAATCTCTACGGTTATGAAGGTGTCGTCACTCTGCTGGTCCCGATCACGGTCTCGCTCGAAGCAAAGCCAGGCAAGGCCGCGCTCTTGGCTGCGGTCGACTGGTTGGAGTGCGAGAAGGAGAAGCTGTGCGTCCCCGGCCGTGCAAAACTTACCACCGAACTTGTCATCGGTGCCGGCAGGAAACCTTCGCCTGAGGCGGCTGCGATCGAGGCGGCGAAGCTCAAATTGCCGAAACCCATCGGCCCCGTGAATGCGATGGCATTTTGGTTGGACGACCATGCCACGGACCGGACGCTGGTCGTGCAATGGGTCACGACCAATACCTTCACGGAGTTCTTTCCCTACAATAATCAGGATTCGACCTTCAGGGGTGCATCGGTCGTGGGGCAGTCCGGCCCGGGTGCCCGGCAAATCCGCAAGAAAGCCACCCTCGACGGCACGACCTGGCCAAAGGAAGTGGCCGGCGTTCTGGTGGGAGGTGCCGATGAGAACGACACTGCCGGATACGAAGTGACACTTCAGATCGCCGATGCGACGACGGGGACTTCGGCGCCACCCTTGGCGCCGGCGATCCCTCTGGGGGAACTGATAATTAAATTCGGCCTCGGTTTGTTGGGAGGTCTTATCCTGAACGTGATGCCGTGTGTCCTTCCGGTGATAGCCCTGAAGATCCTGGGTGTGGTGAACCAGAACCGTTCCAACCCAGCGCGCGTTCGCGCCCATGGTTACGCTTATGCCGGTGGCGTGATCTTCTCATTCATCGTCATGGCCGGATGCATCGTCGGATTCCGGTCTGTGGGTGTGCGCCTCCTTTGGGGTTCGCAGTTTGGCAGCCCAGTGTTCCTGATCCTGCTGACGGCCCTTATGATCCTTGTGGCCTTGAGCCTGTTCGGAGTCTTCGAGGTCACGTTGTCGGGCAAGCTGATGGACGCCGCGTCGCGAGTGGCGTCGTCGTCGACCGAGTTTTTCACGAAGACTTTTTCCCGCAAAGAAGTCCAGGCCGTGGCCGCTGTTCCGGCCGACGGAGGCGTCTTCGATTCGTTCTTCAACGGCGTGTTCGCCACGATGATGGGCGTGTCGTGCACCGCGCCCCTTCTAAGCGCCGCCGTTGGTTTCGCGCTGAACCAACCGGCCCCGATCGTCTTCGGCATGTTCATCTGCGTGGGCATTGGATTGGCCGGCCCGTATGTGATCCTCAGCATGAACCCGGCTTTCCTGAAGTTCCTGCCGCGGCCCGGCGCATGGATGGAGAAGTTCAAGATCGCGATGGGTTTCCCGATGCTCGCGACCGCCGTCTGGCTGTTCACCGTCGCGGCGGGAATGTTTCCGGGCCGCACTCTGTGGCTCGGGCTTTCCCTGGTCCTGCTCTCGGCCGCGGCGTGGGTCTTCGGCGAATTCGTCCAGCGGGGTAGACCGTCGGGCGGACCCGGCAAGAAGCTCGGATGGCTGGCGGTCATCGCTTTGGTCGGACTCGGCTACGGCTACGGATTGGAGAAGGAACTGGACTGGCGAAACCCGCCCCCGGCAAACGCCCTGGCAACGGCGCGCGATGGCGGAATCCCGTGGCAGCCTTGGAGCAAGGACGCGATCGCCAAGGCCCAAGCCCAAGGCCGGCCGGTGCTGGTTGATTTCACGGCCGACTGGTGCGTCAACTGCCAGGTCAACAAGCGCAACGCCATTGAAGTCCCCGAGGTGGAGGAAAAGCTGAAGGCCATCAACGCCGTTAGCCTGATAGGTGATTTCACGCGGACCCCGGCGGACATGACCGACGAGATCTTGAGCCATGGCCGAGCCGGAGTTCCTCTCGTGCTCGTCTATCCCGGCAAAGTCGGGGCGAAGCCCGAGATCCTTCCGGAGCTCTTCTCCAAGGCGACGATGTTGGAGGCGTTGGGGCGGGCGGTGTCCAAGTAGCGTTCGTTCGCCGCAGGCCCTGAACTGCGGTCGGACCATGGGCGCAGGAGAGGATTCTCAGTTGCCGACGGTGTCCTGGCGTTCATTCGGCTTGCCACCCGCGTCGGAACTGACGTAGTAACGATGGCCTGCGTCGGCGTCGGAGCAGGGCCGGGGCTAGCCGATTCAATCGGTGGAAAAGTCCGGTCAAAAGGCCAGTTTAGCTCAGTGGTAGAGCAACGCTTTCGTAAAGCGTAGGTCCTGGGTTCGAATCCCTGAACTGGCTCCATTTTTGCGGCATTCTTGGTTTCGGAAATAAGCCTTTGACAGGCGAAGGTCCGTGCCTAGTCTGCGCGCCGCTGGTTGGGGTCGTAGCTCAGTTGGTAGAGCACCACAATGGCATTGTGGGGGTCGCAGGTTCGATCCCTGTCGGCTCCACCATCCAGCGCTTCTTTAGGAGTATTCTCCCGCCGCTCCCCAAAAGGGGCGGCGCATTGTCGGAATGGCGGGTTCTCGTCCGGCCCTTCAAGCGCTTGGTGACCGCTGCGGAAGGAAGGTCTTTATCCGAACGGCCCCGACGGGTTAGCTACAGGCATGTCCCAGTTTGATCCCAACGCGTCGCCGGCGCGTGCCGAGACGCTTTCACCCCAGCAATGGCGCAGCGGCATAGCTGCATGGCTGGGGTGGCTCTTCGACGGCCTCGACATGCACCTTTACACGCTGGTGGCGGCCTCGTTCGTCGCCCAACTGGTGATGGTGGACAACCCGGGCGATCCTCTGGTGAAGAAATACAGCTCGTGGATCCAGGCGGCGTTCCTCATCGGCTGGGCATTTGGCGGCGGATTCTTCGGACGGCTCGGGGACAAGCTGGGACGATCCAAAGCGCTCAGCCTGACGATTCTGACCTACGCGCTTTTCACCGGCTTGTCGTTCTTCTGCCAAACGTGGTGGCAGCTGATGATCTGCCGTTTCCTGGCGGCGCTTGGCATTGGCGGTGAATGGGCGGTGGGCGCGAGCCTGCTGTCCGAAACGTGGCCCAAGCGGTGGCGTCCATGGATCGCCGGCGTGCTGCAAACCGGCGTGAACATCGGCGTGCTGCTGGCGTGCCTGGCGGTGTATCTGATCGCGGATCTGCCGGTCTTCCTGAAGGAAAACCTGTCCGCTGGAATGTGGGACGCGCTACCGCAGGGCCTGAAGGACGGGCACTTTGAGCGCTACGTGTTCCTCGTTGGCGTGCTGCCGGCGTTCCTCGTTTTTTGGATCCGTCGCCACGTGCCTGAACCGGAGGAATGGCACAAGGCGCGGATTGGGGCGGTTGAGCCAAGGGTCACCGACCTGTTTCGCCCTCCTGTTTCCCGGACAACATGGCTGGTCATCGGCGTCTGCGCGTTTTCGCTTACCGGGTGGTGGGCGTTCATGTTCTGGCATCCGCAACATCTCCGGGCGTTGCCGGAACTCGCCTCGTGGACCGGTCCCGAGAAACAGAAACTCGTGACGAAGGCATTCTTCCTGGTCATCGCGGTTTCCATCGTCGGCAATTTCTTCGCCTCTTGGCTCGCCAAGATGTTGGGCTATCGCCGCGCGATCCTCATCTGTTTCACGGGATTCATCGCCGCGTTCCTGGCCACGTATGCGGTGCCAAGAACCGTCGCCGAACTGCTCTTCTGGCTGCCGTTCATCGGGTTTTTCTCCGGTGTGTTCGGCCTGTTCACCATGTTCCTGCCGCCGCTCTTTCCAACGCTGCTGCGGACGACGGGCGCGGGCTTCTGCTACAACATCGGCCGGATCGTGGCCGCTGCCGGCACCGTTGTCTTCGGCATCTATTCGGGCGTGAGTGACCTGCGGACAGCCCTCCTTGTGGTGGGAGTTCTGTTCATTCCCGCCATGATCATCGCGTTCTTCCTGCCTGAGCCCGAAGGCGGCTTTTGAAGGCGGTCCTCGACGGCTGCGCGCCGCCTTTCCTAAACTCATGGGCAACTTATGGCTGAAACAAAGCCCCAACCGCTCGTCGGAATGATCATGGGCAGCAAGTCCGACTGGGACACGATGCAGCACGCCGCCGCTCAGCTTGAGGCGCTGGGCGTGCCCTTCGAGGCCCAGGTCGTCTCCGCCCATCGCACGCCCGATCTCCTTTTCCAGTATGCCGCCGCCGCCGCGGGGCGGGGCATCGAAGTCATCATCGCCGGTGCCGGCGGGGCGGCGCATCTGCCGGGAATGTGCGCGAGCAAGACGGCGTTGCCCGTGCTCGGAGTGCCGGTCGAATCGAAGACGCTGCACGGCATGGATTCGCTGCTCAGCATCGTGCAGATGCCAGGCGGCGTGCCTGTGGGAACCATGGCCATCGGCAAGGCCGGCGCGATCAATGCGGCGCTGCTGGCCACGGCCATCCTCGGGAACAAACATCCGCAGTTCCGCAAGGCCTACGAAGAATTCCGTGCCCAGCAGACCGCCAAGGTCCTCGCCAACTGCACCATTCCTCCGAAGTCCTGACATGACGCGTCCGATCCCTCCCGGTTCCACCATCGGCATCCTCGGCAGCGGCCAGCTTGGACGCATGATCGCTCTGGCCGCGCGCAATCTCGGCTACCGGATCGCCATCTTTTCCCCCGAGGCCGGAGCGCCCGCCGCGTCCGTAGCCGACGAGGAATTCGTGGCCGACTATCTCGACCTCGACCGCATCCGCGACTTCGCCAAAAAGGTCGACGTCGTCACCTTCGAGTTCGAGAACGTGCCCTCGGTCACGACCCGGGCGGCGGCGGAATTCGCGCCTGTCCGTCCCGATGGACAGGTCCTGCACGTGACGCAGAACCGGCTTCGCGAAAAATCCTTTCTCAAGGACAACGCCTTTCCCACCACGCCGTGGATGCGCGTCCAAAAGCCTGAAGAACTCCAAGCGGCGTTGTCGCAGATCGGCGCCCCGGGCGTGCTCAAGACGGCGGACTTCGGCTACGACGGCAAAGGCCAGAAGAAGGTCATGCGGCCCGAGGACGGCCCGGCGGCGTTGGCCAGCTTCAACGGCCAGGAGACTGTCTACGAAGGCTTCGTCGACTTCGAGATGGAGCTGTCGGTCGTGGCGGCGCGGACCGAGGCGGGAGAGTTCAAGGCCTTCCCCGTCTTCGAGAACCGGCACGCCAACCACATCCTCGACGTGACCGTTGTGCCCGCCGGCATCAGCCCCAAGCTCGCGGCGCAGGCGGAGGAACTCGCGCGCGGCATCCTGGAGAAGCTCCAGGTCGTCGGCGTGCTGACGGTGGAACTCTTCGTCACGCGCGACGGCCGGTTGCTGGTCAACGAACTGGCTCCGCGCGTCCACAACTCCGGCCACATCACGATGGACGCCTGCGTGACCTGCCAGTTCGAGCAGCAGGTCCGCGCCATCTGCGGATTGCCGCTCGGATCAACGGAACTCAACGCCCCCGCCGCCGCCATGGCCAACCTGCTCGGCGATCTCTGGGCCAAGGGCGCGCCCAACTGGTCCGCCGTCCTCTCCGATCCCGGCGTGAAGCTGCACCTCTACGGCAAAGCCGAGGCGCGCCGCGGCCGCAAGATGGGCCACATGAACTTGGCGGGTGCGGACCGCGAGACGGTCATCCTCAACGTCCTCGCACAACGCGACAGGGTGTTTGAAGGGACCGGAGCGGTGCAGTTGGCGGGTTAGTTGGACAAATCGCTGCCACCGGAAACGTCCCTTCCGGCGCAGTCTGACGGCGTGAACCTCTTAAGCTCGTTGATGAACTCTCGTCGGACATCGTCTTCGTTACCGTATGTGCCTTCCCGCGCCAGACAGAAGGCGTCGTCAAAGACATAGGCGAAATTGAGATCCTTCGGAATACCGGGCACCGAAAGAGCCGTCTGATAGAGTGCGGCTGCAATTCGTTCAGCGTCTCCGGGCCGAGACACCACATGGTCATGAACGGGTGCAAGTGCGGATCTGAACGCGGGCCAGAATTCGGAGCCCGCGCTCAGCACGTGCAAGTGGGTAATGAAATTCTCCGTCTGCGCCGGAGGGGTTAACGACAGCTCAATCAAGGCATCGGGCGTTGGGTTTAAGACAGAAATCTGCGAATCGGCCCATTCAATGATCTCTCGTTCCGTTGCCATGCCATAGTCGAAAAGCAGACTCAGTCGCTTTGCGTCTTGAGTGTAGGACGGCATGACTAACCTAGCTGGGTAACGACACTTGATTGCCAATTGGCCTACTTCTTTTCCACAGAGATGATCGTGATGCCGACGGGTTCGATGGTGCGGTCGTCGACGAAGCCGCGGGGTGGAGGTCGCTGGCTGAAGCGGCGTTCGCGGTCGGTCACGGGCGCGAAGGGATTGAGCAGTTGGAGCGGGTTGCTCTTCTGCGGACCGATGGCGCGGGGAATTACGCCGCCGAAGTCGTGGTTACGTCCTTGGATCACGTCGGTGCGTTTGGCGGGTGACGGGTCGACGGCCTTGCTCTTGGGATCCCCCACGACGGTCGCGGAACTGGATGCCACACTCAACGCGGGCCGGCCGGGTGCGGCATTGGTTCCGGTGGCAACGCTCTTTACCGCCGCCGCCGAGTTGGTTTGGGCGCTGGTGAACAGGGCTCCGGCGGAAAGCACGGCTGCGATCAGGATCGTCGTTTTCATGGCACCTTTGTTTGCACGTTGGTCGGCGTGTTCTGCGGAGTCAAACGACGAGTCAGCGGGAACGGAACCGCTCCGAGATTCGGGCGTTCCCACTTCGTCGGTAGGGCGCGTCACTCCGTGCGCGCCGCTGCCGGATCTCCGAAGCATCGCGCCGTTTCCGCCGCGCCGCCGGAAACCCAATCTTCGCTCAGGGCTTTCCGTGCGATACCGGACAATCATCCCATGGCCACGAGGCGGCGCGCATGGAGTGACGCGCCCTACCGCACGCAGGTTCATGTGGACGGGCGGGTGAGTCGGGCTTCCGCGTCCATCAAGACATGCGCATCTGTCGACGCAGTTTGGACACTCACTGCTCGATGATGCGGTAGTAGCGTTCAGCTCCGACGGGCGCGTTGTCGATCAGCGTCATGCCCTGGCCCGTGCCCGGCGTGTTCGCGCCGACGGGCGACCATGCCGCGCTCGTGAGGTTCGTGGCCATCTGGACCTGGTAGTTGCGGCCCACCAGCGACGGCCAGTTCAGGGTGACGTTGCCGTTGGGCGCTCGGACCACTGACGTGATCTGGTGGGTGCCGAACACGTCGATGCGGAAGGTGCTTGTGGCCGACTTCGCGGGGATTCCGTCGTCGATGACGCGGACCGTTACGAGAACACTGCTCTGTCCGTTGGTGGCCAACGTCTGCCAGGCGAAGAATCCCGTCGCCGGATTGATCGCCGCCGCGGCCGGCGCACCCGGATCGAGCGAATAGGTCAGGCTTTGGGGCGGTGCATCGATGTCAAATCCCGCTGCGGTCAGCGCCAGCGTCAGTCCAGCGGTGACGCTCTGGTTGGCGATGGTGTTGAGTGACGGCGCGTTGTTGACCGCCGGATAGGCGTTGGCGGAGCGCGGCGTTGAGTTCGTCATGAACCAGTAGGTCTGGTTGGTGTTGCCGGTCGGGAAACGGCCCTGGGAGATGTTCTGGAACTGCGGGCCAAACGTGACCGTGCTCTGCGGCGTCCCGTCCGGTGCGAAGAGGCCGATGGCTTCGCCGCCGTTGGACAGCTGGAAGTTCGCGTGAAGATCGGCGGTCAGTCCGTTTTGCAACGGCTCGTTGTCGGCCCAGACAATCAGGAAGCCTTTCGGGGCAATGATCGTGTTGTTCGGGATCTGCCATTTTTCCGGCAGCGATACCGTGTCGGTCAGGAAGTAGCCCGAAAGGTCGAAGGCGTTCGTGTTCGGGTTGTAGAGCTCGAACCAGTCCTGGAACTTCCCGTCGGCCGGATCGGGGAAGCCGTTGGGCGCGGCGTTGTCGGCCATCCATTCGCTGATGACGACCGGTGTCGGAGCGGAGGCCGGGTTGTTGTTGGTGCCCGGGGTTACGTAGAAAAACTGCTGGCGGTCGACCGACTGCGCATCGGGCGCGGAGCCGAAAGAGCGGTTGGTCGGGACGAACGTGTAGGAGACGTAGTCGACGATCTGGGTCGCCCCGTTCAGGAACCGGCTCAGGTAGAGTGCGCCGTTCGTCGTCGAGGGCCGGAAGGATGAATGCCATTCGGTCGCCGAGGACTGGGCCGGCTGTCCATCAAGGAAGACCACGAGGAACTGGTTCGTCGAGATCGTGCCGGTCGCGGGAAACTGCCAACGGCCGCGGTTCGTCGGGCTGTCGCTGAGGAAGTAGTTCGAAACGGTGATCGTGTTCGTGCCCGAATAGTGCAGCTCCATCCACGGTTCTTTCTCGCCGAAGCGGTCGACAATGCCCGACAGGTTGTTCGGCTGGATTTCGTTGATCCACGTCTTTGGGAAGGCGGGCAGCGTGGCCGCGACGGAGTTGCTTGAGCCAGGCGTCGGCGTGGCGGAAGCCCAGTTGGCCACGCGCCAGTTGTCCTTCGTTGCGTCGATCAGCTGGAGCGAAGGGCCGGTGCCGTTGGCGTTCGTCGGCCACGGCGCGGTCGATTCATAGCGGACCTGGGCGACGACCAGTTCGTTCGTTCCGGTGCTGTCGAAGCGGAGGAGTTGGAGGCGTTTGCCGCTGTTGCCAAGTTTTCCTCCCAGGATGCCGACAATGGGTTTGGCGGTCGGGAACGTATTCGTGAATCCGTCGAGTTCGCCCACAGCTAGCAGGAAGCTGTTCGGCCAAAGCACGGTGCCATCCGGGAAGGTGAAGCCGGCGCCGTTGATCCGCCAGCGCGACAGGTCGAAGGCCGTGGTGGTTGAGCGGTTGAAGAGTTCTACGAACGATGCGTTGGTCTGGAGCGGGTTGTAGTGGATCTCGTTCAGGACGACGAAACCTTCAGGCGGATCAATGGGGTTGGGCTGGATGGCGGTGAGCGCCAGTTGCTGGCCGGCAACGGCATTTCCCGAGAGATCCACGCCTTGAAGTGCCAGCGAATTGGTCCGAGCCGGGAGCGGGATGGTGATCTGCCAGTTCGTCAAACCGGTCCATGTGATCGGATAGGCAACGCCGTTGGCGAGAAGGCGCGCCGTGTTGAGGGGGGCGAATCCACCGAGGTAGAGGAGGTTTCCCGCATTCGTCATAGTGATGCCGTTGCCGTTGGTGACGGCGAAGGGCGAGGCGGCGCCGTTCGTCGCGATAAACGAACTCAGGAAACTTGCACGTCCGCTGAGGTAGGTCTTGATGGAGGTGGGATCGCCGGTGGGAATGCCTTCCGCCCGGAAGCCATTGTAGCGTCCGTCGATCTGCGCGGTGTAGGCCGCCGTCTGGAGCGGCCCGTTCAGCGCATCCTGAAATCCCCGGAAGAAAGCCCGGCGCGTGGGTGCGTTGGTGTAGAGCCGCCAAATAGTGGGATCATTGGCGTCGCCCTGGTTGATGGGCGACTGGGTGGCGCCGTGGCCGAGGCCGAGAGTGAAGTCCACGTCCCAGACGAGCAGATGCCATTTGTCCGCCGTCGGCTTGTAGGCATACATGTTCTTGCCGCGGTTGTAGCCATAGCTGTCCCAGTTGCCCACGACCCGCTCCATGGCGAAGACGCGCATCCAATTGTCGACGTCGATGTAGTTGGCGACGTTGGTCGGGAAGGATGCGGTGGTGTCGTTGAGCGAGTTCACCAGACCGAACACCGCGTCGTAGTCGTTGGCGGAATCGGCCACTGACCGTGCCCGCCAATTCCAACGGTAGCGCGCCGTCTTTTTCTCGGTCGCGAGAGTGAGCAGGTTTTGGGTGGTGAAGTCCTGGAGCGTGGCGTCTCGGTTGAAGAGGCGCCCGTCGCTGCCGCCGGTCAGCGTGTCGTTGAACTCGAACCAGTCCTCGACCTTGTGGAGGTTGCCGTTGTTGTCGTTGGGGAACCACTGCGCGACGACGTCGCCGTTCGGCTGCTGGGCGTCCTCGTAGTAGCTGATGGTCGACGTGCGTCGCCAGTTGCCGTTGAAGATGAGATGGACGGGGCGGCGGTAGAGGTAGGGCTGGCCGAGTTGGCGCAGGATCCAGAAGCTGACGCTCTCGCGGATGCTCGTGGAGTCGGAGCCGATGTTGCCCGTGCTGGCCATGACGAAATCGGACGAGCCGAGGAAGAGATCATCGGCCGGGAACTCGAAGACGTAGTCGCACATGTTGTTCAACGGACCGTTGTAGCCGGGCGTGTGGAACGGGCTGCCGCTGTAGTAGGCGCCCATGTTGTAGACCGCGCGCGCCGCGCCGTAGATGAAGGTGGCGTCGAGTCCGGCGTTGTAGTTCTTCAGGCGTGTGCCCCATCGCGTGACGTTGGTTGCGGTCATGAGCAACCGATAGGTTCCGAGGGAACCGGAAGGTTGGAATTCGCCCCATCGGACAAGGCATTCTCGGGTCGGAGCATCGGACGGGAACGTGGCGCTGGCCGGGGAACCGGCGTTGTCCGTGGCGAGGATGTTGAAGGCAACCAGCGAACCGGTGGCCTGGGCCGGGATGTTGGCGGAGTAGGTGCCATCTCCGGCCACAAGGTCACCGGCGAACCCGCTGTCGTTCATCGCCACCGAGGTCACCGTTGCCGAAGGATCGACCCGGTAGCGGAGGACGACGGATCCGTTTCCATCCGGGTCCTGTATCCTGGCGGTGACACGCACCGTGTCGCCTGGCTGCGGAAGGACCGGGCTGTGCGCGACGTCGGAGATCGCGGGGCCGGCATTGGAGACGCGTCGAGTGTTCGCGAGGCCGGGTGACCCGAGGTTGGGTGGAAGAGGAAGACGGGCTGTCGCTTCGGCCCAGTTGCCGCGAAGGCGGAGCAGAATCTCCGGCCAACCCCGCAGCCACCGGGCCTTGGCCCGAATCGTCGCCACGAGGTTGTTCGTGGTGAGATCAAGCCCGTAGGAGTAGCGGATCCGATTGGCCCCGGGATCGCCTCGGGAAAGCGCGCGGACGTAGAGGCAAGGGCCGTTGCCGGTGCCGTTGGTGGGAATGATCGAGCTGAATTCATGCGTGCCCTGCGCGACCCAGTTGGTCGAGCCGACGAAGAACGAGCCGTCGACAAGGATGTTTGTCCCGTAGGCATTTGGGATGAGTTCAATGTCGTCGACGAGGCATTCGCCCTCACCCAGCATGATGAGTTGGAGCGAGTCGGCGGCGCCTTGCCCGAGATCGAGGCGGACTGGTCTATCTATGGTGACCCACGGCGCGGTCTTCGCCGACTCGTCGCTGTCGGCCCAATTGGACGGCTGGCGTTTGTCGGCGCGCGGGTCGATCAGTTCGAGGCTGCTCCCGCCCCCGTCCGCCCAGCGCGGCCAGCGGCCGCCCTTGTTGTAGGTCACCTCGTCGACGTCGATGTAGATGATGTTCGTCTTCAACACGCCGAGCGAGTTGGTCGAGGCGATTTCGTCGGGCATCGAGAGGGCGACGCGTTCGCCGCCGTTCGCGAGGGTGCCGCCAAAGTTTCCGAGCGTGTTTCCGGCATTGAGCTGCGCGTAGTTGGTCAGGAGGCGGGAAGCGTTCTTCGCTATGACAAGGAAACCTCCGGCCGAGAGCACCGTATTGGACGGAATGGTGAAGCTGATTCCGTCGCGCAGGCGCCAGCCGCCTATGTTCGTCGACGATGCCCCGCGGTTGTGGAGTTCGACATACTCGTCGTCCGCCAGTCCGCTGGCCGGGTTATACATGAGTTCGTTGATGACGACGGACGAAACGCCGATGGCGGCGTTGGACGCGCCGGGCGTCGGCGCCGCGAGGCGGTAGAACGTGTCCGAGCCGTTGGGCCAGCGACCCGAGCTGACGCCGTTTTCCTGCGCGCCGAACTTCACGGCGTCGATGACGCGGGTGAGACCGGGGTCGCGGACGAGGATCGTTTCACCGGCGGCGTCGAGGCGGTAGCCAAGCTGGGTTTCCGTGAAGACGAGATAGCCGCGCGCGGGAATGGTGGTGCCGGCAGGGACGGCGAACTTGTTCGTGCCGACATCGTCCGTGATCCAGCAGCCGGAGAGGTCCACGGCGGTGTTCCCGTGGTTGTATAGCTCCACGAAATCGATCTGCGGCAGGTCGGTGTGGGCGAGGTATTCGTTGATGACGATGTTCGCATAGGGATTCGCCAGTAAAGGTTCAGCCCTGCCGGGAGAACCGCCGACGAAACCGCTCGCGGACCAGGCGCGCGGGTCACCCTCGCCGAACGAAGACTTTGTTAGGACGAGCGAGTGACCGGCTCCGTTCGGTGAGATCGGCCACTGTCCGTCCGTGCCGTAGGAGACCTCCAGCAGAACTCCGCCGATGACTTCCCGGAGCCGCAGCGTTCCGCCGGAATTGCCGAGGCTGTTGGTGTAGGGCCCGACGACGTTGGTGATGCCGTAGGAACTGGCGATTAGCGCGGGAGACCGGGCAATGACGAGATAGTAGCCCGGTCCGATGAACGTGTTCGTCGGGAAGGTGAAGTCGATGTCGCCGCTTAGGCGCATTCCCGAAAGTTCCTGCGGGAAGTTGGCCGAGTTGTAGAGCTCGACCCATTCGAGGAGGTTCGTCCCCGGACCAGGAGCGGGATGATACATGATCTCGGTGAAAGCGAGCGGGGTGCGCCGGCTCGTGGGTCCGACGGGCTCGAAAGGCAGCCGCGTGGTGATGGTGGCCGAGGCCGCCGTGTTGGTGAATGAACGGATCTTCGCGAGCGCCGGAGAATTGGTCAGCCTGCTGTTGAGCATGGGGCCGACGAGAAGTGTGTTCGACGCGTTGATGACGCTCGTCCCGAGCTGCCACCAGGCGGATCCGTCCACGCTGGCGAAGCCGGTGAAGTTCGTTCCCGAGCGGACGAGGCGCACCCAGGTCTGCGGAAAGTTCGCCGGGAAGAATCCAATGTTGGTGTAGACGCCGCCCGTGGTGGTGCGTGCCTGGAAGAAGCTGCCCGCCGCGCCCGGAGTGGTGACACTGGCGACGAATAGGCTGTTGGAATTGAGGGTCTCCCTCGCCATCAAACCCGCCCGGGCCCAGGCGTTGTCCGCCGAGATTGTGTCGATGCGGGACTGCAGATCGAAGTCGCCTGAAATGACCTGATAGCCGAGGAGGAGCTGGTCGCTCGTGCGCAAAGTATCGGAACCGGACGACGCGAGGTCGTAGCCTCCTGCGACATTGGTGATCGAGCCCGGGACGGATGGACTGCCAATGTTCCAAGCGCCGAGCGGCTGGGCGGTAAACTGGCGCTGGGAACCGGCGAGGATGGGGTTCGGTGTGAAGGCGATGTCGCGGACGTTGCTGACGGTGAGGGTGTAAGTCTGGCCCACGGTCAGCGGCGTGGTGGACAGGCGCACGTTCCGGCTGTCCGTCGTGGCGAACGCCGCCGAAACCACCGTGACTCCCCCGATGGTGTAGTTAGCCGCGTTGGTTGCCGAGGCGGCTTCGACAACCTCCGAAAAGCCCACGACAAGTCCGTTGGTCGCCTCGTTGGCCACCGTGACGATCGTCGGACGGACGGTGTCAGGGATCACGGTGAGCACGGCTTCAAGCGATGTCGCGGAGCCGTAGCCGTTGGTCACGACAAGCCTCAGCCGCTCGTTGTTGTTGGTCATCGAGACCGACAGGATCGTGTAGGTGTTGTTGGCCGCACCCGGGATGTTGGTTCCGTTCCGTTGCCAGCTGTAGAACGGGTTCAGGCTTGCGGCCTGCCCGGTGAAGGCGACGGGCGATCGTTCGGCGACCGATTGGGAAACGGGATCCTGCGTGATGAACGGAGGCGGCACGCCAACGGCCGTCAAGCGGCTCGCCGGGATGGGACGTTCCAAGGTGCCGTTCGGGAGCTGCCAGCCGACGGACAAATTGTCGCCGCCGAAGCCCTCGGTCGAACGCGCCTCGATGTAATACAGTTGATTGCTGACAAGGGCGATGGTGCCGACCGTGTTCGAGGAGACATTGGCCGCGAGGTTTGGGTTCATCAGCGGGAACCATGCGGTCGAGTTGGTCCGGTTCTGGGCGGAGTCCCAGTTGGTTGCCGAATTGGATGCCCGCTCAACGGCGATCAGGCGTAGCCCGGCGGTCGTGTCATTCGTTCCGAGGTAGAGCGCGCCTTGGTCGTCGCTGTTGACCCAGAAAATGTAGAGGCCGTTTGTCGGGGCGCGGACCAGGGCTCGCACCCGCTGGCCATACTGGTCGCCCGTGTCCCGCGGAAGCACATCGAAGGTGGAGAGCAGATTGGAGCTGCTCGGACTGTTCGGGAACGAGGCGAGATTGGTCAGGGCGCTAATCGTCCCCCCAACCACGGGAGAATAGACCTCGCGGTAGAGGCCGCTGAATTGCGCAAGGACCGTCGTCGAGGTGCCCTGGAGGACCAACAGAATGAGCAGCAGGCAGGCTCGAAGACGGACGGAGACGGTTGAAGGAACCGGGTTCATTGGAAGTTTCAAAAACGTAACATGCGGCATGCCATGCTAAAAGGGGGAATCTACGGTTTGGTGGTGCCCTTTGAGCGGCTGCACAAGATTTCTGCTTAAGATTTCTGATCCACGCGCCGATGAACCGCTTGTCGAATTATGATCTTCCTCCTCGCTGCGATTCTCTGGTGCGGATTGTTGTTTGCGGCCCTGGCCCTCGCCCGTGCCAACCATCTTGAGGACGGCATCGAGCTATCGGCGGCCGTTGCCGCGCCGACGGCCACCGTCTTCGCAGCTCCGCCCCCGGTCCTTGCCTCTGCTGTGGCCAGCCCTGTCAGTCCGAGAACCGAGAGCATCACGGCTGTATCGGCTCCCAGGACGGTCTATGTCGTGGATGACGACCCGGGCGTCCTCGAGCTCGTCAGCGAAGTGCTCAAGATGCACGGCTACCAGGTGAAGGCCTTCTCCAATCCCCAGCTTGCCGCGGAGAACATTCGTCGAGGCGATCCCGCTCCGGAGCTCCTCGTGACCGACCAACTGATGCCGGAAATGACCGGCTTGGAACTTATCGCGAACATGCGCGAAACATGTCCGAGAATGCGTTCGGTGGTGATCTCCGGATCCCGCGATGCGACGGATCTTCTGAGCATTCCGCTGGGGTCCGATGCTTTTGTGCAGAAGCCGTTCACGATCCCGGCGCTGATGGACTCGATCAATTCGACCATGACTCTCGCGCGGAACTAGTCGCCAGCGGCGCACAATTTCAGGCGGAGGCTTCGGCTTCCGCCTTTTTTGTTTTTTGAACGAGAGGACGAAGGCATCGTCGTCTTAACGCTATGAAAACAGAGTCGCTGCATTTCGGAATGAAAGTCCGCCATCCCATGCACGGGTTCGGCACGGTGAAGAGCATTTCGGAGCACACCGTCGACATCCGATTCGACGACCTCACGCGCACGGTTGCGCCCGATACCAGCGGGTTGGAGCCGGCCGAGCCCACGGTCACGGTCTCCGCGTTGGATCGACCGCTTTCGGCCCTCATCAGCGAAACCGTCGCAGCGATGGTGGATCAACTGGGGCTTGAACGGCCTTCCGGCATCGTCGAGCAGATGGCGGCGCGTTGGAAAAGCGGGAGCCTGGTCCTCAGGCCCACTGATCCGACGGTTTCCAGCAAGGAGCTGCCGGTGGAAACCTTCTTCCACAAGATTGTGATGATGAGGAACAATCTCCGGGTGTTGGAACAGAAGATCAATGGACACCCGACTTTGGCGGACTCGGAGAAGGTCGAGTTGCAGCAATACATCACCCGTTGCTACGGCTCGATGACATCGTTCAACGTCCTGTTCAGAAACGAGGCCGACAAGTTCCGCGGTTCCAGCGAATCCTGATCGATGGCCACGTCCCGGCTGATCATTTTCCTGAAGGCTCCCCGTCCCGGATTTGTGAAGACCCGGCTCGCTGCGGCGCTGGGTCCCGACGGAGCGTGCTCGGCCTACATCAGCCTTGTGGAGACCCTGCTGCACCGCCTTCGGTCGCGCATGGACGTGGAGCTGCGATTCACTCCTGATGACGCCGCGGCAGAAGTGAGGCATTGGGCCAAGCCGGGCTGGCTTCTCGAGCCGCAGGGCAGGGGAGATCTCGGAGACCGCCTCGCGAGGGCGGTGCACGCCGCATTTGTGGACCGTTGCTCCTTCGTTGTGGTCATCGGCGCAGACTGTCCCGAGGTTTCCACCCTGGATGTGGACAAGGCGGTCGATCTGCTGCGGGAGGGCAAGGCCGACGTCGTTATCGGTCCGGCAAACGACGGAGGCTATTGGCTCATCGCAATGCAGAGGCCGTTAGCCGCCTTGTTCGAAGGAATTCCATGGAGCACCGACCGAGTCTTCCTGGAAACGCTGGCTCGGGTGGATCGGCTGGGACTCAGAGTGCGGGAGGTCAGGACGTTGTCCGATGTCGACAGTCCGCGCGACTGGGACGCGATCAAAGGCAAACTGACTGGCCTGAGCCGGGAGGCGTGACTCACGGCAAGCAGACGGCGCGCATGATGGTGACGGATCCGTTCGCCGGAGAGTTGGTAATGCTCACCGTCCCGTCCAGCGATCCGTAGGTGGCGACCGGTGTCCACGTCGTCAGGTTGGAAGAGGTTTCGATGCGCATTCCGTTCGCGGCCTTGCCTACGACATTGAAGACCATGCGCCCGTCCTGAAGGCGAGTTGGGCGCTCAATGCGAAGTTGGGAGGAAGCTTGCAGAACCACTTGCCACGTGTAGGAGGCCTGGAGAAGGGCGCCCGGGTCGGACCTGACCAGACTGGTCTTATCGGCAACCTTGACCTGGAGGTAGTTGGTCCCCGGATTCAATTGGGCGGCGGAGAGGACGAGATTGCTGCTCGTTTCGCTCATCGGAGATCCGTTCAACAGCCATCGAATTTCCATCGGCTGACTCGGCGGAGTCGTTGTCTTGACTCGAAACGTCTGGCTGGAAGCGGCCACTAGGTTGGCGAGAAACGCGGCTGGCTCCTGGGAACGGAGGGGACTGCTTTGGGCGTAGATAGCTTTGACCAGCGCCTCCTTGCAAACCTCGCAGTAGTCGACACCCAGGCTTCGCATCTTGCAGTTGGACTTGGGCCGATACCAGCCCGGGCTGTTGTAGTGCGCCCCCGCAAACAGGCCGACTTGGGCCTCGGTTCCGGAAGAGACCGGCGTGGGAATCAAGGTGGAGTTGTCGATCCACGCTTTCCACGTGGTTAGACTACGATCTGTGACTTGGGTTGCGTTGGGGAGATCGTATCCCGACGAGTCTCCTGTCGTGTATTCATCTCCGAGATTGGCGAAGGAATGCCCCAGTTCGTGCCGGACAATTTCGGCTGTGGCGGAGTGCTTTGATATTGTCATAAACCGACCCCCGGACCCGCCGTATTCCTCGTCGTTCACCAGGATCACGACGAGGTCATATTGAGGGATGAACTGGTAGAGTATGTTATAGACCGGTTGGCGCTGCGGGACCGTGAGATACCGGGCGATGCCCGCGTTGTCGTAGCTGCTGCCGAACGCCGTGTCTCGATAGATTCCCCGGCTTGGATGATCGGAACCTGACTCTGCCGAGGCCGCCGAGATGGCGAAGGCGTTGAAGTGTTCTTGGTAGCCGCTCAGCGGACTGTTGGCAAACAGGGCGGCCAGCGTGTTGGTGGCGTCTGTCCTGAACTGTCCGAGCTCCGCCGCCGTGTAGCCCTCCGACAGGATCACGATGTTGATTCGTTCGGAGGTCGGACCGTTCGGCAACAGCGGCATCATGGACGGTTGGCCGAAAGCCGTGACGGTGATTCCGAATGCCATTGCGACGACGAACTGGATCATCCTGATCGCTCGGAGGCGGAGGAACCAAGTGATTTTCATGGGGCTTTGATTGGAACTTTGCCGAGAGATTTAGCCGCCGAAGACAGGGATGCGCCGGTGGCCGGAGATTGGAAAAACTCTATCGAATCGGCGTTGGGATCGACTGGCAGACGCAGCACGGTGATCGCTTCCGCCAGCGTCGACGTGGACTCCGTCAGGGTGCCCGATCCCGGTTGTTCCTCGGTGCACGCCCGTTCAAACCGGGGATTCTCGATCGACCCGCGTCTGATGACCGCGCCGTCGACGGTGCGAATGACGTAGTCGAGGCCTTTGCGTTTTGGATCGGGCTTGGCTTTTCCAGGGAACTCCAATGCCTGCATCAAGGTCACTTGGTTGGCGGTAACCTTCAGCTGCAGTGCGATGAAACGGTTTGTGTCTCCGCCGACGCCAAGCGCAGGCGAGACGGCGGCAATGAATAGGGCCAAGCTCATAATCGCCGGGCGGAGCGCGCAGACGGGCCGTCTAGATGTTGGGTTGCTGGCAGATTTTTCCATGGTCGGGGGCCGCGGGGTTGACGCGACATCTGGTGCTTAGCACGAGGGATTCCGTCGCAGATTTGAGACTGGCCGGCCCGACACGGGAGAGGCCCCTGCTGCATGCCCGTCTTGGCCCGAGTGCGACAGGATTTGGCCGAGTTCTACTCGGTCCAAAATCCGGCCGCTACTGGGTCGCTATCGTCCGAAAACCGACCAGGTTTCCGGGAAGCAGGGGGTTCGTCAGAGTGATGCTGCCGTCAAGCGGCCCGGATGAGATGAGGTTGGTCCAGGTAGCGAAGTTGGCCGAGGCCTGGATCTGAAATCCGTTGGGAGCTTTGCCAGTGACGTTGAAGACCATCCGGCCATCACCGAGGAGTGTCGGTGCCAGCAGCCGAAGCGGCGAACCGGGCGTGACGACCACCTGCCAGGTCTGCGAGTCGTGCAGGTAGTCGGAAGGGTCGGTGCGCACCATCGTCGTGTCGTCGGTGACGTCCACCTTGATCGTGTTGGTTCCTGTAACCAGCTGCGCTGCGCTGATCACCACGTTGGTGGTGGTGTTGGTCAAAGGCGTGCCGTTGAAAGTCCACCGGACCTTCAGCGCCCGGCCCTGCGGCGCCGGGGTTTCGACCTGGAAGCTGCGACTCGATGCCGCGACGAGATTCGCGAGCAGACTGGTCGGCGCCTGTCCTTGGATGGTTCCCATGCGGCTGTAGATCGATTTCACCAGCGCCTCCTGGCAGACCTCGCAGTAGGCGGTTCCCAGCGTGCGCATCTTGCATGAGTTCTTCGGACGATACCAACCGGAGGCGTTGTAGTGGGCGCCCTCGAAGAGTCCCACCGAAGCGGCGGTCGTTGATCCGACGGGAGTGGGCACCGGGGTTCCGGGATCGATCCACGCCTTCCACTTCACTGCGTTGCGATTGGTTTCCCGGGTCGTGTTTGGTTCCTCCGTGGCGGGGTATCCTGGATAGGGTGTCGAATACTCGTCTCCGAGCCCGGCGAAGGAATGCCCCAGCTCGTGACGGGCGATTTCCGGGGCCGACGCGTGCTTGGAAACGGTCATGTATTGGCCGCCCGCTCCGCCGTAAACGGTGTCGTTGACGATCAGGACCACGATGTCCCATTCGGGCATGAACTGGTTCAGGAGCGCCGTCACCTTGCCCTGGCCGTTGGCATAGCTGCCGTCCCGATCGTTCGGAGGGATGGTCAGGAGCTGCGCGGTGCCGTAGCTCTCGTAGGTGCTGTTGAAATACGTGTTCCGGGCAATGCCGGTGCTGGGGTGGTCGGAGCCGGATTCCACCGATGCGACGGCGATGGCGTAGGCGTTGAAGTAGCTGCGGAATCCGTCGAATGGTGGAACGGTGAGCAGGGAATTGGCCGTGTTGGTGGCATCGCGGCGGAACTGCTCCAACTCGTTGGCCGTGTATCCCTCCGAGAGAAAGACGATGTTGATACGCTTATTGGTCGCTCCGTTGGTCAGGACGGTGGTCATGGACGGCTGGGCCCATGAACCCACCGGTGAAAGGCCCAGCACGATCGCCAACAGAAGCCCCTTTCCGAATTTCGTGATGGATTCCCTCATGTGCATTACTGGCGGCTTAGAGCGCTCTTTCCAAGGGAGCGCCTGAGGGACTGGAGCGAAGGGCCTGGACGGTGGGATTCGAAGAACTCGATGGTGGTTGCCGCGGGGTTCGAGGGAACCTTCAGGGTCAAATACCCCTCATCCAGCGTCACCGTGTTGTTGGTCATCTGGCCCGACCCCGGGGGATGTTCATAACAAAGACTCTGAAGGCGGGGATTGGCAACCTGGCCGGAAAAGATCACCGCGTTGTCCCCGCTACGGATCTCAAAATCGATTCCCACCTTTGCCGGCTGTGGCTTGGTTTGCCCCGCCACTTCCGTCGCACCGACAACACTCACCTCCGATGCGGTGACCTTCAGTTCGAGCACGACGAACCGGTTGGTATCGCCCCCTGCTGCGAAAGCCGCCCCTCCTGACGACAGCATCAGTGCCAGCGCAATCAATTGACGCCATGCCGGCTTCCGGTTCGGGGTTGCGTCTGGTGGGCTCGTCGGGTTCACAGATGGAATGCGTCCGGAAGGCCCCGGATGCCGGGAGAATAGCACGCCGAGGTCCATCGCAAAACTGCGACAATGACGGCGAGACTGGGGGTGTTTTGGGGATCTTATCCGAGCAGCTTCACGGTCCGCTTCTCCTTCGCGCTGCGGCAGGCGGTGTCGACGATCTGCTGGCCGATCCGGCTGATCTCGACCGATACAGGACCGGCGATCGGTTCGTCCGTTTCCAAACAGTGGAGAAAATTCTGGATCGGGTTCTGCATCGACGCCTTCACCGGATCGCATTTGATCTCGCGGCCTACCGGGAACTTCCGGGTCTGCACCGTGATCCAGCCCTCGTAGTCGTAGGAGCTGATGGTCCCTTCAGTGCCGGTGACGACGAATCCCGTCTTGGGCTGCGGCTGTTGGGTCCACGGATCCGAGAATGTTCCCCAGCGGGTCTCGAACTTCGACAGACCCTGCGCATATCGCGCGACGACGATGCTGTGTTCGTCGACCTCGAGTCCCGGCGGTTCGTCGATGACCGCGGTCACCTCGATCGGCTTGCGTCCGCCTTGCAGCCATGTCCCTAAAGTCGTGCCGTAGCCGAGGTAGTCGAAAAGCGATCCGCCGCCGTGGGCGCTCTTGTAGAACCAACTGTCCGGCTTCTCCGCCTGCACCTGGGCTGCGGTCTTCTCGTGCTTGTCGGAACCATGCCAGAGCGGACCCCGGTTGCCGCCGTAGTAGTAGACATTGACCACGTCGCCGATGACGAATTCATCCACGAGCCGCTTGGTCGTGAGGAAACCGGGCTGCCAGGCGAGCGGCCAATTGATCATCAGTTGCCGGTCCGTGCGGCGCATCGTCTCCGCCATCGAGTCCGCTTCCGCCAGGCTGCCGGCGAAGGGTTTCTCCACCAGCAGATGGACGTCGAACGGGGCGACCTTTGAAACCCATTCGCCGTGTTTCGCGGCGGCGGGGCAGAGGATCACGAGATCGGGCGAAGTCTTTTCCAAGCAGGCGCGGTAGTCGGTGAAGACGCGGTCAGGGCCGAGACCGAAGTTCTTCGCCGCCTCCTGCATCCGGGCCGGTTGTTCGTCGCTGATGCCGACGATCTCCACGTCCGGATGCTCGAAAGCCTGCCGAAGCAGATCGCCCATGTGGAAGTGGTCGAAGTTAATACCCGCGATGCGCCAGCGTTTCATGGTGGAAGAGCACCGGGAGTAACGGAGCGGGGGCCTGTTGGCAAGCGACGGCCGCTTGGGATGGTCCGATCAAGTGGCGGGAATGAAGCGTTGGAAGACCAACGCGACGACGAACAGCAGCAAGAAGACCAGCACCACCGGCCATGAGACGACGCTGCCCAGCGCCAGTAGATCGGTCAGGACGATGCCAGCCAGCAAGCCTGAGACCGTCATCCCGATGTTCCGATGAACCTGCCGGAAGGTGAACTGGAGGTTCCAAGCCACCCACACACCAAGCAGCAGGGCGTAGCCCAATGTGGCGCGGCGGAACTCCCCGTCGTTGATCAGCCAAGCTAGGCCGAAGGGCACGGCAAGGAAGAGCAACGGCCAGAACTGGATCGCCTTCGGGAAACTCTCTCGCTTGGCGAGGTAGCTCAGCCCGATGATGTAGCAGGCCAACGCGACTCCGGGCCAAAGCGACCAACCCGTGACGCCGCGCTCGCCGGCGGAAGCGATCGCAAGGAAGAGGAAAAACCGGCACGACGCCATCAGCACCGGCGAGAAGGCGATCATCTTGTGAAGCCAGTCGTAGAGCACGATCGAGCCCACGAGCAGCAGGGTGAGCATGGCAGTGTTCAGGCCCGGCCAGGCCATGAACAGAAACCCGACGGCCATCAATCCGGAACCGATCTTCCAAACGAGGAGGCCGGTGATCTTGCCGCTGGGGATCGGGCGTTCGCGGCGGTGCAGCCGGTCGAAGTCCTCGTCGAAGGCGTCATTCAGGAACATCCCGCCTGTGTAGAGCAGGCTCGCGCCGAACGTGAGCGCCAGAAACCGTCCCCAGCTCCCGCCGCCGCCCAGCAGCCATGCGGCGAAACAGTTCGACCACACCGTCGGGAGATTCGACGCGCGGCCGAGGACGAGCAATGTGCGGAAAGTCGGCATGCTACTTGGAATGACGAATCACGAAGGCCAAAGGCCAAAACGGCTCCGCCATTTCCTGCACGGCATTCGACATTTGGCCTTCTTGCTCAGTCATTGATGATTCCCCGTTCCGCCAACGCCTCCAGCGTCCAGCGGTATTCATCGACGAGCTGGTCGACGACGGAACGGTTCTTCAGCGCGCCGGGCATCACTTCCCACGTGTAGGTCTCCATCTCCAGATGCGAACACGCGTCCGGATGCATTTGCAGCCAGTTCAACGCCTCGATCAGGTGATCCGCCGTCGTGTCGAATTCCTTCGTCGGCGCGGCGTGCAGCGGCACGTGGTAGTGGATCCGCCATTCCTCCTCGGATCTCGACGCCGGAGTCGAGACCTCCGCGCTGGCCAACGCCACGGGTAGGTCGCGATACCGCTTCAGCTGCCCGTCGGAAAGGCGTGCGATGGTCTGGTGGAAATACGTGTCCTCGGCAAAGGCCTTCAACGCCGCCAACGATTCCGGCGTGGGCGTGACCTTCAACGCCGAGCTCAGGTGGAGCTTGCTTAGCCGGATGCCGGCGGCGTGGAAGCAGTCCAGCGACTGCATGGCGTCCTCGTATTCCACCGCGAAGTGGCACGTGTCGTAGTTCACGCCCAGATGCTGCTGGAGCTTGTCCGTGTCGTCGGGGCGATCGGTCACCATGTCGGCGTAGAACTGCAGGGTCTCCTCCGTGTTCTCGATCCAGCCGAGCGGCTCCGGCTCGATGCCCAGATGCAGGTCCTTGCCGGTCTTGGACGACAGATCGGCGATGTAATCCACCGCCCGCCACAGGTTCCGGCGGATCTCGGCGGGTTGCTCCGGCCGGGTGACCATCTCCTTGTGCGAACCCGGCACCGTGCTCACGGATCCCGCCATGTCGTCGGGCAGGATCGCTGCAAGGATGTCGAAGAGCCGCTTCGTGTAGTCGAGCCGTTCCTGCGTGGACCAGTCGGGTTGGAAGACCTGTTCCTTCACGCGCGTGCCGTGGAACTGGCCGTAGGGAAATCCGTTGATCGTGAAAACGTAGCAGTCCTCCGCCGCCAACCACTTCTGGAACGCCGCGAGCGCATCTGGCTTCACCAGTTCGCGCGACGCCACGTCGCTCAAACGCAGGCCGATCGCGTAGGGCTGTCCGGGCGACACGCGGTCGCGCACCGCGAGCACATGGGTGCGGAGCGCGCCGAAGATCTCCGGCCAGGTCTCGCCGCGATGGATGTTCGTGCAATAGGCGAGGTGGACGCCGTGGGTCAAACGCATGGCTGGTGATTGAACCGAACCCGCGAAGGAAGGCGAAGGAATCTTTCCGTGATGTTCATCCGCGAAGTGCGCGAAGGAAGGCGAATAGAGCAAGCCGCAGAAAACGCGGAACAGGCGGAGAGAAACAGAAATCCAGTCAGAGGCTCCCTTGCACCCCCGCGCACCTGCCCACCTGCTCCGCTCGCTACGGCCTCAAGAGCCTGAAGAACCCGTTCCCCGTGGGCGGGTTGACGATGAGGAAACGGTTGGTGCCGTCGTCGCTTGGGCTGGTGGCGGAGTTGATCCAGTTGCTCAATGTCAGGTCGGTGGCGAACTGGAGGTTAAACCCCGTCGAGGGCGACGGCCAGGAGACGACGGCGGTGTTCGTCGTGGTGTAGCGGATGGAGAGGAGCGGCGCGCCCGGACTTTGCACGAGGCTGAACAGGCTCCAGAACCCGCCCGTCAGCGAATAGCCGCCTCCGCTCATGGGTGCGCCCGCGTCGTGCTGACCGAGGGTGCCGCTGACGGCGTAGACGCCGCCCGTGCTCGTGCCGCCGCCGGAGGAGATCTTCGACCAATCGATGGAATAGGTCTGGGCCGAGGCGCTCGCGACGGACAGCGCGAGAATGACGAAGGCCGAAGGCCAAGATCCGAAGGAAGGACGAAGGGCGAAATCAGGCGCGCCACGGCGACGGAGTCCCTCCGCGTCGGGCTTCCGGCTTGGGTTTTCCTTTGGCCTTTGGCCGTCGGATTTCGGGTTTGGCTTGTTCATCGGGACGTTCCTTTCGCTTCCATCAGGCGTTCGAGCTTCTCCAGGCGCGCCTTCAGGTTGGCGACCTCGGCGGTCTTCTCCTCCAGCTTCTGGTTTAATCCCTGGATCGCCGCCAGCGCCACGCCGTCGGCTTCGAGGGTGGTGATGCTCTTGTCGTCGCGGCCGGGATAGAAAGCGGCTTTGAAGTCCTGGGCCATCGGGCCGAGGTGCGGTGTTTCGGCGGACGTCTCCCAGTTGTAGTGCCAGCGGGTGATTGGCAGGCCGGCGAGCTTCTCGAGCACTTCCCGGCTGTCGACAGGTGCGAAGTCCTTCTTCTGGTTCCGGTCGGAGATGACGGACCACGAGGTGGCGTTGGCCGCGAGGCTGGCGCCGGCGGACGCGCCCGCGTTGCTGAAGAGCCGATAGCCGCCCGAAGCACGCATGGTGACGGAGTTGTTCGCGGTGGAGACGAGGTTGGCGTTGTTCGAATCGGCCCAGACAAACGCGCCGCTGTGGATCGCGGCGGCATTGCGGCCGGCGGCGAACGCATCGTTGGTCGCAGTGTTGTTCCGGCCGCCGGGGATGATGGCGAACTGTCCATTGGTCGTGACGGTGTTGCCGTTGCCGCCGCCGATGAAGGCGTTGCCGGCGTTGCCTTCGATCGTGTTGAAGAACCCGCCGGCGATGGTGGCGTTGGTCGTGAGCGGCGCGATGAAGTTGTCACGTCCGCCCGTGATGACGGCATAGGCGGAACTGCGGCCGATGAAGTTGAGGTTGCCGCCTCCGAGGAAGCTCGCGTCGGCGAGGTGTTGGATATTGTTGGCCGAGCCGCCGGCCACGGTCGATTCCCAAGCGCCGTCGATGGTGTTTTTCTGGCCGCCACCGATGGCGGAGAAGCTCGTGTTGGTGCCGATGAGATTCTCCGCGCCGCCCGCGACGACACTATTGGTCGCGCTGCTGCCGATGGTGTTGAAGCGTCCGCCGCCAACGACGCTGTAGCTGGAGTTGGTGCCGATCTCGTTGAGCTGTCCGCCGGAAACCACCGCGCTGCCGGACCCGGAGTCGATGAGATTGTCGTAGCCGCCGCCGATGATCGCGCCGTCGGCCAAGGTCCAGATGTCGTTGCCCGAACCGCCCGCGATGGCCGCATGCCACGCGCCGTTGATCACGTTCCGCTGGCCGCCAAGGATCGCGCTATGCCGGCTGTCGACGCGGATCTCGATGCCGCTACCGCCGGAGACGGTGCCGAAGTCGGAAAGAACCGCGTTGGTCGACGCGACACCGCCGTAGGCGAGAGCGCCGCCGCCCGCGATGGTCGCGCCGAAGACGCCGGGCCCGACGATGTTGTTGGGCGAACCGGCCGCGATGTTCACGCCGTTCGACTGCGAGGGTGAATTCACCGCAGGTTCGTAGCGGACGACGCGGCGTGAGTTCGAGCGGAGCTCGAGCGGTTGGTTGTTGGTGCTTCCGAGGAATTGCCCCGCCGCGACGTTGTTGCCGGCGGTGCTCCAAAAGTTCGATGCGGGTTGTCCGCCGAGCGAGGCCGCGTCGCCGCCGTTGCGATTGGTCGCGAGTTGCCAGGTCGCGGCGTCGATCTGCAAGGCGGTGAGTCCGGCGATGCGGGGCAGGGGAATCACGCCCGACGCAAGGCTGGCGGCGTTGAGATTGCCGATGCCCGAGCCGTCGCCGCTGACCTGCGACGCGGGCAAGGTGCCGGTGAGGCTTGTGGCGCTCAGGGCCTTTGTCGCGAAGGGGGCCGAGGTCAGGAGTTGCCTTGGCGTGAGCGTGGTGAAACTGCCGGCGCCGTTGGTGCGGACGCTGATCTCCAGCCAGAGCGCCGCGCCGTTGAGCGCTTGCGCCCCGAAGTCCACTCCCGTGGTGAAGAGCCCGTTGGTCACGCCGACGGCGGGGTTGAGCGGGATGGTGGGCGCCGCCGTGCCCGCCGTCGCATCGGTCATGAGGCGGAACATGAAATCATAGACGCCATTGGCCGGACCACCTTCGGCATTGAGCCGGCCCTGGTAGGTGAAGGCGGTGACCTGCGCCTGGCTTTCAGTGGTGGTGAAGGCGAGCGCGGCGATGGCTGAAACGAGGAGTGGGCGAAGGAGATTCATGAGATGGTTCCTGGCAAAGTTCCCTTTTTGACGTGGCCGGATGCCGCCAGAGTCGGAGGGAAATCGCAAGGGACTCGTCCTCAGGGGAAACCCATCGCGCGCGCCGGCATTTTCCAGCGGACATGCAGGCTGGGTCGTTCCGGCAAATTTGGGACACGCGTCGGCGGCGCGCCAACGACGACGACGATCGTTCTCGCCAGGCAGGTATGCCGGCCTACTTCCGCGCTTCGGCGATCAGCTTTTCCAGGCGGCGGCCGTAGTCGACGTAGTTCTCGCGGAGGCCGTCAGTGTTAGCCGGTTTGCCGGTGGTGTCGTGGAAGACGACGACCATGTGCGGTTCGATGCTGATGCCGGCGTCGTAGCCTCGGGCGAAGGCGTCCTTGAGGATCTCGCGGACCTTGCCCTGGCCTTCGCCGGGCCAGTTGTAGTCGGCGTCGTTCTTCGCCGGAACCCAGGTGGCGTCCTTGATGTGGATGTGGGCCACGTGGTCGCGGATGTGGGTCCAGAATTCCCACGCGTCCTGACGGGGCCATGGCTTGGGTTTGGAACGGTCGGCATTGAAGACGGGGTTGGCGGTGTCGAAGACCCACTTGAGGCCGGGAACCTTGTCGACGAGTTCGCGCGCGATCTGCCAACTCATGCCGCCATAGTTCATGCAGTTCTCGTGCACGGGCGTGATGCCGGCATCGAGGAATCGCTTGGTGACTTCACGGACGCGTTCCACGACGACTGGGGGAAGGCGGTCGTCGTTTTCGGCGGGCTTGAAACTCATGATCCGGACGAACTTCGTTCCCAGCCGCTGCATGCGTGGAATGGCGCGGCCGACTTCGCCGAGGGTCACGTCCCACGGGGTCTCGACGGTCTTCGCCCAGTTCATGATGGTGGAGCCGAAGGCATACACGCCGATGCCGGAGGCTTGGAGCTTGTCGACGCAATGGTCGAACGCCTTGTCGGGGATCTCGTGGAAGTTGCCCTTGGCAAAGCCGGGCACTTCGACCCCGCGCATCTCAAGGTGCTTCCAACCGAGTTCCTGGGTCGCCTGGATCTGGGCCTCGATGGAGTTGCCCGCTTCGTCGCCGATGCCTGTGAGGATCATGGGAATGTTTTCTGGGGAACGGGTGGGCTACTTCCGGAAAGACGAGGTGAAGTCGTCCGACTGGATCTTGACGACCTTCTTCTGCTTGGTGGAATTCGCGATGAGTTCGTTGAGCTTGGTTTCCCACGCGGCGGCATCGAGCGGGAGCGGCACGGTCTGGCCGATGAGCGATGAGTAGAGGAGCGCGTTGGCCAGTTCCACGGAGCCCATGCCGTCGTAGCCGGTGGCGATGAGAGGCGTGCCGTCGAGGATGGAGTCGACGAAGCTCTGCATCAGGACGGCGTGGCCGTTGGCGGCGTCGGCGAAGGGGATCTCGACGTTCCAGACCTCGGGCTTGGCGAAGCCGCTCTTGGCCGACTTGCTGAACTCGATCATGTCCGCGTCGTTGCGGGTGAAGGTAAGCTTGTTGTTCTCGAGGACAGCCTTGCCGCGGGTGCCGACGATCTCGAAGCGGTTCGTTCCTGGAGCTTCGCCGGTGGACGAGACGAAGACGCCGGTCGTGCCGTTGGCCCATTCCATGAAGCAGGTCACGTTGTCCTCGACCTCGATGTCGTGGAAGCGGCCGAGTTGACAGAAGCCGCGCACGCTTGCGGGCATGCCGCAGAGCCACTGGAGCACGTCGAGTTGGTGGAGGCATTGGTTCAGCAGCACGCCGCCGCCTTCGCCCTTCCACGTCGCACGCCAACCGCCGCTGGCGTAGTAGGCCTCGGTGCGGAACCAGTCGGTGATGATCCAGTTGATGCGGACGATCTGGCCGAGTTCACCGCCGTCGATCAGCTTCTTGATTTTCTGGTAACGGGGTTCCACCCGGAGCTGGAACATGCCGGCGAAGACTTGTTTCGGATGTTCCCTAGCCACGGCGAAGAGGCGTTCGGCGTCGGCCTTCTGGGCGGAAACAGGCTTCTCGATCATCGTGTGCAGGCCATTCTTGAGCGCGTCGATGCCGATGGTCGTGTGGAGGAAATGCGGCGTGGCGACGATGATGGCGTCGATCTCGCCGGAGCGGATCATCTCCTCGCTGGTGGCGAAGGCCTTCACGCCCTTGGCACGGAATGGCTCGATGTTGGAGGCGTTCGAGTCGGCCACGGCGGCCAGCTCGCCGCGCGAAATCTTCCTGTCGAGCAGGTAGCCGGCGTGGAACTTGCCGATGTTGCCGAGACCGACGAGGCCGAGACGGACGTGTTTCATGGAGATCGGATCTGTGTTCTTCGTTTGCCGCAGTTTGAACGCCGCCGGGAATATCGCCGCCGCGGAAAAACGTCGGCAACTTCAATCGCCAACCACTGGCGACTCACGGCGGGGATTGGACCCGGAAAACCTGAAACTTTGGGTCCTTAGCCGGGTAATCCGATCGAACCGAATGAAAATCCTGCGCCCAAACTCTTCGAAAGCCGATTCCATGCGAGACATAGCCGGCACCGTCGCCTTCGGGGCCCTGGCCGTTGCCTGCATCGGTTCGGTCGTGATGCTTTTCTCGTCGATCCAAGGCGCCGGGAAGCAGGCCAGAGATGCAGGAGTTTCCACGCCAGACAGGGCGATCGTCGTTTCCATCGACCAGCCGACTGGCTCCGGAAAGCATCCGGCCGAGCACCCCGAAACCAACGTGGCATCCACCGGTAGCCCCGAGTCCAGGCCGGGTGGAGCCGGTTGAAACCGTTTTCGGCCACCGGCGTCTTCTCCGGAAGTCGCGCCGTCCGAACAGCGACGGTTTGACGAGAGCCCATCGATTACCCAGATTCCGACCTCATGCGTTCCATCCAACTCGCGGCCACCGCGGCTATTGCACTCCTGAGCGCCCTCACCGTCCAAGCGCAGAGCGCCAAGATCCGCGCCTTGTCGCTCGACGACTGCATCCAGCTCGCCCTCCAGAACAACCTCGACATCCGCATCGAGCAGAAAAATCCGGCGATCGTCCGCCTGAATCTGGAAGGCAGCTACGGAACGTATGACCCCGTGCTCTCGGCTCAGTTCAGCCGATCGTTCTCCGTGACTCCCGGAACAACGCTCGACAACGGTCTGGTGACCCCTTCGACCGAGGTGTTCGGCATCAGCACGTCGCTAGGCCTCCGCGGAACCCTTCCGACCGGCCTCAGCTACAGCCTTACGGAAAACCTCAACCGGTCTGACGTCGCCTCGGGCGGACCGGCCAAGGAGTCCTACGGCTCCGGCATCGGGTTCACGCTTTCGCAGCCGTTCCTGAAGGATTTCCTGATCGATGGGCCCCGACTTTCCATCGAGCTCAACAAGCGGTCGTTGCGGACCTCCGAGGCGTCGCTCCTCAACCAGACGATGTCCATCATCTCGCGGGTCGAGGACGCCTACTACGACCTCATCTACAGCCGCGAAAACTTGAAGGTGCAGGTCCAGGGCGTCGAGCTGGCCGAGAAGTCGCTTTCCGAAAACAAGAAACGCGTCGAAGTCGGCGCGCTCGCTCCGCTGGACGAGAAGCAGTCCGAAGCCGAAGTGGCCGCCCGCAAGAGCGACCTCCTCAGCGCGCAACAGGCCCTCCGCCGCCAGCAGAACCTCCTCGCCAGCCTTCTGGGCGACAACTTCCGCGAATGGGCCGACAACACGATCGAGCCCAAGGATTCCCTGAGAGCCGTGCCGGAAATGTTCAACCGCGCTGACAGTTGGGAGAAAGCGCTCGCCAAACGTCCCGACCTCCAGCAGCTCCGCATCGATCTGGAACGCCAGGACCTGACGCAGAAGTATCGGAAGAACCAGCTGCTCCCGTCCCTCAACGCCTTCGGCGGTTATGGACATTCCGGCCGCGACAACAGCCCTTGGGATTCCTTGAACCAGTCCCTCGACGGTAGCGCGCCGAACTACAACTGGGGCATGAGCCTGAGCATGCCGCTGGGCAACCGCACCGCCCGCACCGCTTTCCGCGCCTCCAAGGAGCAGCGCCTCCAGTCGGAGCTCGTCCTGCAGCGCGCGGAGCAGACCGCGCTGATCGACGTCGACAACGGTATCTCGACGGCGAAGACCGCTTTGGAACTAATCTCCTCGACCCGGCTCGCCCGCGAATTCGCCGAGGCCGCGCTCGATGCCGAGCAGAAGAAACTCGAGAACGGCAAGAGCACCAGCTTCGTCGTCCTGCGTCTCCAGCGTGATCTGACCTCCGCCCGTTCGTCCGAGATCCGCGCCCTGTCGGAATACAACAAGGCCCTCAACAATCTCGCCTTGAAGGAAGGGACCGTCCTCGAGCGCCGCAAGATCGACTTCTCGGTGAAGTAAGCCGCGGAAAGAGCAATTCATTGAAACGAAAAGCGGAGCCGGCTTGCCGGCTCCGCTTTCTGCTTTCGTGAGGGGATGCTGAATCCGCCAAGGGCCGCCGTGGGTCTCGCCAACGCCTTCGTCCTAGCGCCCCGCCGGATCACGGCGGAGGACGGAGGTTTCCTTGTCGGGCTTCCGCACCGGAACTTCGAACTCGCCGACCGTCCAGCGGTGGATGAGGAGGCGCTTTACCCGTGACGTTCCGGAAGGCTCCGGCAACGGCGGTCTGCTTGGTATGTTCCAGATGGGACGCGGTTCGATCATCGAGTTCAGATGCAGCATCGGCGAGCGGGGCCGACAGCTTGAGGTCTTCCGGACGGGTGTTTCGGATCAGTCACCAGTGGAATAAAATCCCATCGGGCGTCGTAGTTTGCGCATCGAATCGCGGCCGGTTCAGGATGGACACCTCTGGGCCGAAATAGGGCACAGGTCTCGCCCATTTCAAACGGTGTGTTCCTTCCACCGAACAGCGGTCTTCTGTTCGGTAATGCATCCCTCGCTTTTCGGCATTTGAAAAATGGGGATTCCGTTCCGCCCGCCGCTGCGGCAAACAGTCCCCGCCAATGTCCGCCACCGCCGAACCCCAGCTCACGCCCATGATGGCGCAGTATCGCCGGATCAAGAGCGAGCTGCCGGCGGATGCCCTGCTGCTCTTCCGCCTCGGGGACTTCTACGAACTGTTCTTCGAGGACGCCCAGACCGGCGCGCAGATCCTCAACGTCACGCTGACCAAGCGCGGCGTGATCCCGATGTGCGGCATCCCCTACCACGCGGCCAACGGCTACATCGCCCGCATCCTTCGCGCCGGCCGCAAGGTCGCCATCTGCGACCAGACCGAAGAAGCGCGGCCCGGCCAGCTCGTGAAGCGCGAGGTCACTTCGATCCTCAGTCCTGGCACGCACTTCGACGAACGCCTCCTCTCGGCGGAGCGGAACAACTTCCTCGCTGCCGTCAGCGTGTCTGGAAAACGTTTCGGCCTGGCCCTCGTCGACCTGACGACCAGTGATTTCAAGGTCACCGAACTCGAAGGCGAACAAGCTCTCCTGACGGAACTCGAACGCGTCCGCCCGGCGGAGATCATCTATCCTGCGGAAAGCTCGTCGCTGAAGACCCTGCTGCATTCCTCGGGAGCGATCTCCATCGGCTTTGAGGATTGGGTCTTCCTGCCAGAGACAGCGCTCTTCACCGTGCGCGAGCATTTCAAGGTCGCGTCGCTCGACGGCTTCGGCCTGCGGAACAAATCAGCCGCCATCGGTGCGGCCGGAGCCGTGCTCCATTATCTCAGCCAGCATCTCCGCCGCGACGTTTCGCCGCTCGTCCGCCTCCAGGCTTACGAACATCTGCATTTCCTCGCGCTCGACGGCTCGGCGCTTCGCAGCCTCGAAATCCTCGAACCGCAGCGTCACGACGCCGCGCGAAACACGAGCCTCTTCGGCGCGCTCAACCGCACGGTCACACCGATGGGCGCACGCAAGCTGCGCGACTGGCTTTCGCAGCCGCTGGCCGAAGTCGAGGCCATCACACGACGGCAGGACGCGGTGGAAACGTGGCTGGCCAATCCGCAGCCGATGGAGGAATTCCGCGCGCTGCTGCGCGAAGTCCGCGACCTCGAACGCATCATCAGCCGACTGGGGTTTGGTTCCGGCAACGCCCGGGACATGCTTGGGCTCAGGGCAGGTCTAGAACGCCTGCCGCGCCTTCGCCGCATGGCCCGCAGCGTCGGGCGAACCGACCTGCCCGAGCCGCAGCCGGACCTCGCCGGCGAGTGGGAACCGCCCGAGGAGGAGAATCCGCGCCTGCTTTCCGAACTCGCCAACCAGATCCAGCCACTGCCCGACTTGGTCGAGTTGATCACGCGCGCCATCGCCGATGAACCGCCGCTAGCCCTGAAGGAAGGCGGCCTGATCCGGGACGGTTTTTCGCCCGATCTGGACGAACTCCGCGGCGCTTCGCGCAACGGCAAGGAATGGATCGCCCAGCTCCAGCAACGCGAGATGGAGCGCACGGGCATCTCCTCGCTCAAGATCCGGTTCACCTCGGTCTTCGGCTACTTCATCGAGATCACACGTGCGAATCTGGAGAAGGTCCCGTCCGACTACACCCGCAAGCAGACGGTCTCGAACGCCGAACGCTTCATCACGCCAGAGCTGAAGGAAATGGAGGGCAAGATCCTCGGCGCGGAGGAACGTTCCGTGAAGCTGGAGTATGAGCTCTTCCAGCAGGTCCGTGAAGGCGTCCTCAAGCACCTGGCCGCGATACAGATCACCGCGTCCGCCCTCGCGCAGCTCGACGTGCTGGCCGGCTTCGCGGAGATCGCCCGGCTATTCGACTACTGCAAACCATTCGTCGCCGACGAAGGCCGGATGATCGTCCGAGATGGCCGGCATCCCGTGCTGGAACAGCAACAGGGCGACGAACGCTTCGTGCCGAACGACGTCCAGCTCGACGTCAACTCGCAGCAGATCGCCATCATCACCGGGCCGAACATGGCCGGTAAGAGCACCTATATCCGGCAGGTCGCGTTGATCGCGTTGATGGCCCACGCCGGCTCCTACGTTCCGGCACGCGAGGCCCGCATCGACATCGTCGACCGCATCTTCACCCGCATCGGCGCGAGCGACGACCTCGCCCGCGGCCAGTCGACTTTCATGGTCGAGATGACGGAGACCGCCGCGATCTTGAACAACGCCACCCGCCGCAGCCTGCTGATCCTCGACGAGATCGGCCGCGGCACGAGCACCTTCGACGGCCTCAGCCTCGCGTGTTCGATCGTGGAATACATCCACAACCAGCTCGGCTCACGCGCGCTCTTCGCCACGCACTACCACGAGCTGACCGAACTGGCCGGGCGGTTGAAACGGGTCCGCAACTACAACGTCGCCGTGCGCGAGTGGAACGACCAGATCGTCTTCCTCCGCAAGATCGTCGAAGGCGGCACCGACAAGAGCTACGGCATCCACGTCGCCCGCATCGCGGGTGCGCCCAAGTCCGTGGTCGAACGCGCCAAGGAAATCCTCCTCGTGCTTGAGGAGGCCGAGCTCAACCTCCAGAAAGTCGCGGACGGCGACGGCACCGCCCCCAGCCAACCCCGTGCCCGCGTCAGCCGCCAACGCGCCGAACGCGAGAAGCTCAAGCAGCTCGCCGAAGCCCGGCAGCAGGACCTCTTCTCGTAGGCTGCGCCCGTATTCTCCGGGCCTGTTCAGCGCCCCCAATCTTTGTTCGTGCGCAATTGTTACGGTTCTGTGACAACCACGCGTATGTTCTCCCTGCAGAAGCTCTTGGGCAAAGACACCGTCTTCTTTGACCTGCTCGAATCCGCCGCCAAGGAGTCGTGCGCGAGCATCGAAGTGCTCATCCAGTTCGCCAAGCGGCCCGACAAGCCGGGCCCGCTCGACGGCTTCATCGCCGCGCGGCGGAAGGAGAAGGCCATCTCCGAGCAGATCAGCGAGGCCGTTACCACGACCTTCGTCACGCCCATCGAGCGCGAGGACATCGAGGCGCTGAACACAGCGCTCTACAAGATCCCCAAGACCGTGGAGAAGTTCGGCGAACGCCTCATCCTCGCCAGCGACCAGATCCGCGGCGCCGACTTTTCCCCTCAGACCGAGCTGCTCGGGCGGGCCGCCTCGGTCGTGGAGGAACTCGTCTGCAGCCTGCGCAAGGCCCCCGGCATCGAGGCGGTGAAGACGCTCAATTCCAAGCTCCAGAAGATCGAGAGCGAGGCCGACGACCTGATCCTGCTTCTGCTGAAGAAGCTCTACTCCGGCCAGGTCCCGCCCGTGCAGGTCATCATCCTCAAGGACCTCTACGAACTGCTCGAGAAGGTCATCGACCGCTGCCGCGACGTCGGCAACTGCGTCGTCCACATCGTCCTGAAGAACTCCTGAACCCCTGACGCCGCGTGACGCTCGTCCTCACGGTCATCTTCATCGCGTTGGTGTTCGAATACATCAACGGCTTCCACGACACGGCCAACTCCATCGCCACCGTCGTCTCGACGAAGGTTCTTACTGCCCGTCAGGCCATCCTGCTCGCGGCCGTGACCAACCTCGTCGGCGCGCTCATCGGCCACGCCGTGGCCAAGACGGTCTCCAGCGGGCTTGTCGACAGCCAGTTCGTCAGCAACCAGACCATCGCCTGCGCATTGCTCGGCGGCATCGTCTGGAACTTGGTCACCTGGTGGTTCGGCCTGCCCAGCAGCTCGACACATGCGCTCGTCGGCGGTCTTTGCGGCGCGACCGTCGCTTCGGCGCATGGAAACTGGAACGCCATCCTCTGGTCCGTGGACAAGGTGGACAAGGTGACCGGCGTGGTGAAGCACGAGGGAGTTCTCCACAAGGTCGTCATTCCGATGATCTCCTCGCCGATCATCGGCTTCTTCGGTGGGTTCCTCGTCATGGCCCTGCTCTATGTCCTGCTGAAGAACCGCCGACCGCACTGGGTCACAAAGGTCTTCGGCAAACTCCAACTCGTCAGCGCCGGCTACATGGGATTCGCCCACGGCCTGGCCGACGCGCAAAAGACGATGGGCATCATCACGCTCTCGCTCGTCACGGGCACTGTCGCCGGAACCTTCAACGACCTTCCGCACTGGCTGGACTTCCTGAAGCTGGCTCCGGCCGCCGGTGGCGGAGCGCCCGATGTGCCCGCCTGGATCAAAGTCGTCTGCGCGCTGACCATGGCGGCCGGCACGGCTGCGGGCGGTTGGCGGATCATCCGGACGATGGGCCACAAGATGGTGAAGCTTCAGCCGGTGCACGGCTTCGCCGCCGAGTTTACGGCCGCCACGCTGCTGGCGGTCACGGGATCGCTGGGCATGACCGTCTCGACCACCCACAGCATCACCACGGCAATCATGGGCGTCGGTGCGGCGAAGCGCTGGAGCGCGCTCAAGTTCGGCGTCATCGAACGCATCATCTGGGCGTGGGTGTTCACTCTCCCGGCTGCCGGCGGTGTCGCCTACCTCCTGATGCGCCTCGCGCAGGGTATGGGCTGGGCGAAGTGATCCGGTGGCCGCCGAGGCAACGAGGCGGTCGTTTTCAAGTTCTCCCTCGACAATTCGGAAGCCCGTCAAACCTGCTTCCCTCCCGATTCGTTCTGCCGGAAATCCAAGCCGGCACCTGGCTCTCAATCCTTGGTGCCGTGTTGTCTGGGTAGCGCAGGCCTCCGGCCTGCTGTGCCGGGTGTCCCACCCGGAACGGTCCATCGCTTCCTTCCAACACCAGCATTCCGCAAAAGCCTACGCTCTCGCCTCGCGGAGCTGGGATGCACGCTCACCCCTTCCCGGCGAGACGCCGGCAAGAGCACGCCGGAGGCCTGCGCCACCCGACATCGCCGCGGACTGGCCAAGCGCCGGCGACGCGCTAACTTCTGCCGCACATGAACCACGAAAACCTGGAAGCCCAGCGTGAAGAACCCTGGCGCATCTTCCGCATCATGGCGGAGTTCGTCGAAGCCTTCGACACCATGTCCCACGTCGGGCCTTCCGTGACCATCTTCGGCTCCGCCCGCACCAAGAAGGAATCCACGGACTACAAGGCCGCCGAGGCGATCGCCCACGGTCTCGCGAAGAACGGGTTCGCCGTCATCACCGGCGGCGGCGGCGGCATCATGGAGGCGTCGAACAAGGGCGCCGCGAAAGGCCGCGGCAAATCGGTGGGCCTCAACATCGACCTGCCTTTCGAGCAGAAGCCCAACCGGTTCTCCAACGTGAAGGTGAACTTCCACTATTTCTTCAGCCGCAAGGTCTGCCTCGTGAAATACAGCATGGGCTACGTCTACATGCCGGGCGGTTTCGGCACCCTCGACGAGTTCTTCGAGGTCATAACGCTCATCCAGACCCGACGGATGCCGGAGTTCCCCATCGTGCTGTTCGGGAAGAAGTATTGGAGCGGGCTCTTCAAGTGGCTTGAGACGACCGTCGAAAAGGAAGGCCTCATCAGCAAGGGCGACCGCGACCTCGTGACCATCACCGACGATCCAGCCGAAGCCGTGGAGACCTTCCTCGAATACCGGCGCCGCGTCGGCGTGCCCACCACGCTGCCGTCGAATTTGGCTTAGCCGCGAGGCGAACCAGCGATGACGCGCTACCAGACCACCACGCTTCCCAACGGCGTGACCGTTGCCACGGCCGCCTTGCCCCACCGCAACAGCGTCTGCGTCGGCCTCTGGGTCGGAGTGGGCGGAAGACACGAGCCCGCCGATGTCAGCGGCATCTCGCACTTCATCGAGCACATGCTCTTCAAGGGGACGAAGGGCCGCTCGGCCGAACAGATCTCCCAGTCGGTCGAGGGCCTCGGCGGCTACCTCAACGCCTTCACGAGCGAGGACCACACGTGCTTCTATGCGCGCGTCGTGGCGGACCGGTGCAACGACGTTCTCGAAGTGCTCTTCGACATGTTCCTGCGCTCCCGTTTCGACGACGAGGACATCGCCAAGGAGCGCAATGTCATCCGCGAGGAGCTGGCCATGTATTACGACCAGCCCCAGCAATACGTCCACGAACTGCTCAACCAGGTGCAATGGCCTGACCAGCCGCTCGGGCGGCCCCTGGCCGGTTCCGAGGCCACGCTCAAACGCATCCGCCGGCCGCAGTTCATGGCGTATCTGGACCGGTGCTACGTCTCGGAGGCGACGCTCGTCTGCGCGGCGGGGGCGGTGGACCACGACGCCCTTGTCGCTGAAGTATCGAAGCTCTCAAAGCGCTGCCGGCCCGGAAAGAAACCCGACTTCACGCCGGCCTCACACCCGCGCACCCAACCCGGCATCCGCCTCGACACACGCAAGACCAGCCAGGCCCAGCTCGCCCTCGGCATCCGCACCGTTTCTCGCCGCGACCCCCGCCGTTACGCATTGCGTCTGTTGAACGCGCTCGTCGGTGAGACCATGAGCTCGCGCCTGTTCGTCGAACTCCGGGAAAACCTCGGGCTCGCCTACGACATCCACAGCTCTCTCAGCTTCTTCGAGGACACCGGCGACCTCGTCATCTCCGCCGGACTCGACGCCGACAACGTGGAGAAGGCGCTCAAGCTGATCCTGCGGGAGTTGAAACGACTGGCGAACAAGCCCGTCGGAACGGCGGAACTGCGCCGCGCGAAGGACTACGTCATCGGCCAGATGGACCTGAATCTCGAAGGCACTGAAAACCACATGATGACCATCGGCGAACAGATCCTTGGCTGGGGCCAGATCACCCCGCCGGACGAAGTCGCCCGCCGCCTCCGCGCCGTCCGCCCATCGGACGTCCGCCGGGCAATGGAGGATTTCCTGAAGCCCGAACGGCTTAGCTTGGCCTTGGTCAGTCCGCTGAAGAACGGGGGTGTTTTAGAAAAACACTTGGGCCGAGTTTCAACTTGAGCCGCCAAGGAAAATTCCAGTTCGGGCCCCCGCTTGCCTGGTCCAACTGAACCGATAGCCTCGAATCATGACCAAGAGCCTCGAAGACGCGTTGAATCGGGCGGCGGCACTCCCGGAAAAACAGCAGGCCGCCCTGGCCATTCTGATGAACGCGGAGATGGATGCTCTCGGGCGTCTAGGCAAGATCCGCATCAATCCGAACAGCGCGTTGGGCGGACTGTTCGGGAGCATGCGCCGCGAATTCCAAGCCGGTTTGGACGAACCGACGGCGCCTGGCGACAAGCCAGCCACAGGCCAGTAGATCGCCGTCCAGCTTGGCAACTTCGATGCGTCCCATCCTCCAGGAAGTCTGCACCAGCCACTCGCCCGAGTCGCTGGTGGCGGCGCTTGGCAGCGAACAAGGCGTGGTGGTGCTGCGCTCGCGGCAGTTCGACCTGCCGCAGGCGCGGTATTCGTTCGTCACGGCGCGCCCGCTGGTGACGTTCCGGTCAAGCGGATCGGTCTGCGAGGTGGGCCGAGTCGCGCTGCGAATCGGCGGCCAGTCGCAGCGCGACTGGCCCCACCCGGCCGACGGCTCGGCGGAAACTTTCGCCCTACCGGCTCAGCAGTTCGGGAATCCATGGCAGCTGCTAGACGCGTTGATGTCGCGGTTCGAGCTGTTGGACGAGATGGATCTGCCGTTCCCGCTCGGCGGCTGTTTCGGCTATTGGGGTTACGACCTGAAGAACTTCGTCGAGCCGAAGCTGCCGCGAAAAGCGGTCAACGATCTGGAGCTGCCGGATTGCCACGTTGGATTCTACGGCAGCCTCGTCGTGTTCGATCATCGTGCCGATAAGGTCTGGATCGTGGCGACGGGCCTCGTCGCCGACGGCTCGCGCAATGACGCCAAAGCGAGGACGGAGCTGGAGTTTTGGACGGCGTTGTTGAAATCCGAACCCATCGACAACACCAACTGGCCGCGCGCGGACGCCCGGCCTACGGGCGAGGCCGGCATCAGGGATCAGGCATCAGGCATCAGGTCGAATCTGCCCCGCGACTCGTTCATCGAACGCGTCCGCCGTTCGCAGTCCTACATCCGCAACGGCGACATCTATCAAGTGAACCTGTCCCAGCGTTTCAGCGCACCCTGGAGCGGGACCGGCTGGGAGTTCCACGAGAAGCTGGCCGAGGCTTCGCCCGCGCCCTTCAGCGCCTTCCTCGACTGCGGAGATTTCCAGGTCGCGTCGTCGTCGCCGGAACTTTTCCTGCGCCTGAGCGGTGCGCATATCCTTACACGGCCGATCAAGGGCACGCGTCCGCGCAGCGCCGATCCAGTGCGCGACGCGCAGTTGACCTACGAACTTCAGACTAGCGCGAAAGAAATGGCGGAGCTCGTGATGATCACGGACCTGCTACGGAACGACCTCGGGCGCGTCTGCGAATACGGCTCCGTGCAGGTGCCGGAGCTCGTGCGCCTCGAACGCTACGCCCACGTGCAGCATCTCGTCTCCACGGTCGAGGGACGGCTGCGGCCGGACGTGACGCACTTCGCCGCTTTCGCCAGCTGCTTCCCCGGCGGCAGCATCACCGGCGCGCCCAAGATCCGCGCCATGGAGATCATCGACGAGATGGAACCCGTCACACGCGGGCCCTACTGCGGGGCCATCGGCTACCTAGGCTTCAACCGCGAAAGCCAGCTCAGCATCGCCATCCGCACGGCGGTGGTGAAAGACGGTGAAGCGCACTTCCACGCCGGAGCCGGCATCGTGGCCGACAGCATTGCGGAAGCGGAATATGACGAGACGCTGGCCAAGGCGGCGGGTTACTTCGCGACCGTGGGCCGCGCCTTCAACGTCGCACCCAGGAACGGCTAATCGGCGGGCTCAGCGGGGGCTTGCGCGGCGGCGGCCTTCCTTGCCTCCTTCTCCGCGGCGAGGGTCCGGTCGATCACCGCGAGCAACTCCGAGCGGCCGTCTCGTTTCGAAGCGGAACAGGAGTAGGTGTCCGGCATCGTCTCGAACCACCCGGCGATCAGATCCTTGAACGCCTGGACGTTGTTCCGGACCTTGGTGGCGGAAACCTTGTCCGTCTTCGTGAAGACGAGGACGAACGGCACGGCGTTGTCCGCCAGCCATTCGATGAACTCGAGGTCGATCTTCTGGGCGGGAATGCTCGCGTCGATGAGCGAGAAGACGCAGGCGAGGTTGAGCCGTTCCTTCAGATACTCCGATACGGCGGCGTTGAACCGGGCCTTGTCCTGTCGCGCGACTTGGGCGAAGCCATACCCGGGCAAGTCCACCAGCCGCCACTGCCGGTTCACCTGGAAGAAATTGATCAGCTTCGTATGTCCCGGCGTGGCCGACACCCGGGCGAGCGCCCGTTTGCCCGAGAGCATGTTCAGCAGCGAGGATTTGCCCACGTTGGAACGGCCGATAAAGGCGAACTCCAGCAGATCGTCCTCCGGGCAAGTGGCTAGGTCGGGGTTGCTGCACTCGAACTCGATGGAAGAAATTTGCATGGTCGGTAAAAAGCTTCCCAAGTGTTGCAGGAAAACCGGACCGCCGCACACGCCAAACTTCCCCGAAGATCGGCACTCCCCGCCCGCGCCCGCTTCACCGCCAACCGCTACGAAGCCGAAGCACGCCTCAACCAGTCCGTCGCGCAGGTCATCGAACTCCAGGTCCGCAAGAGCAACCTCACCGCCGAACGCCACAGCCGCCGCAGCCAGCGTTTCTTCCTCGGAATGCTTGCCGATCACTCGCGCCGGCCTACGCTTTTCAAGACCCGCATTGACGAAAACAAATCCTCCGTCCCTTCGCGGCGCGCCCAAAGCAAGTTCCCATCTGTTCAACCCGCCTCCCATGAAATCCATTCGTTCCGTCCTTTTTCTGATCGTCCTTGGTCTCGCCCTCAACGCCAACGCGGCCGACGGAGCCTTTGAGTCTGCCTTCCGCACCTCCCTGCTCAAGAGTTTCAACGAAGCCTCGGGCAAAATCCTCGCTCTCGCCGAAGCGATTCCTGAGGCCAGCTACGGCTGGCGCCCGATGGACGGAGTCAACTCCGTGCGCGAAGTCCTTGTGCACCTTACCGAGACAAACTTCGGCCTGGGTGAGCGACTCGGTGGAAAGCCGCCGGTCGGGGTCGACCGAAAGGCCGTGGGCAAGGCCATGAAGACCAAAGCCGAGGCCCTCGCCGTGACAAAGCAGGGCATGGATTACATTCGCGGCATTCTGGCCACGGTCCCGGCGGCGGAGTTGATACCCGAGGTCGACGTCTTCGGCAGCAAGGCGCCGAAGCTTCGTGTCGCTCTGCTTCCTGTCGACCACGCCCACGAGCACCTCGGGCAGTTGATCGCCTACGCCCGGATGAATCGAATCGTGCCGCCCTGGAGTAAATAACTTGGGTCTTTCCCAGCTGAGACGGCGTCAGCGGATCCTTGCGCACGGTCACCGTGTCTCCAGCGGGCAATGGTGAGTGCGGGCGTCTCGCCTGCGGTTTCCGGCTTCCACGCCGGAAACATCTATTGACTGAACGAGCATCTGGCGTGACGCCGGAGGCAGCACGCGGGACGCGTGCGCTCCCCATCCTTTAACGTGCGGTCGATAGCCATGGCTTCGCCAACGCTTTTGCCCGGCGTGGGAGGAGTTCGATCAGAGCACCGCCAACGTGGAGAGGGAGTAATTGATCCCTCCGTTACTCGACAGCAGCGACTAAAACCTCGATTGTTTCACCGGGCCTGACAGTCAACTTTCACTTCAATTTAATAAGATGGATGATAAAAACCATTCCGGAGCAATTCCTGATTCCTTCTCCATGAAATCGCATTCTCAACAATCGCACGTTTTCGCCCCGCTGCTTCTCACTCTTGTCTGGCTCACCACCGGCTCGCTCCCGGCCCAGACCTTCACGCTGTTGAAGAGTTTTTCCGCCCTTTCCGATGGATGGGGACCAAGCGCCGGGCTGACCCTCCATGATGGCATGCTCTACGGCGTCAACGGAGGCGGCGGCCAGTCGAATTTCGGAACGATCTTCAAGGTCGGCACCAATGGCACCGGTTTCAGCGTGATTCATCATTTCGTCGGCGGCAGTGACGGCGAGTATCCGGTCGGCCGGGTCGTCGTGTCCGGCAACACGCTCTACGGCGTGATGTTCCGCGGGGGCACCAACTTTAACCGCTGTTGCCAACCAGGTGACGGCACGATTTATCGGGTGAACACGGATGGCAGCAACTATTCGATCCTGCGACTGCTGAACAGCACCCTCGGGGACGGTTACAAGCCGGGCGCCGGCTTGGTGCTCTCCGGCAATTTTCTTTTCGGCACGACCCAGCAGGGTGGCGTTTCCAGCCGGGGGACATTCGATCGCGGCACCGTTTTCAAAATCAACACCAATGGCTCTGGATATCAGATCATTCATGCGTTTAGTGGCTACGAAGACGGCGAGGTGCCACAAACGGAACTGACGCTCATCGGCAGCACTCTGTATGGCATCACGTCTTACAGCCAGTTTGGGGGGGCGGGCCCGGTGCTCTTCAAACTCGGATTGGACGGGTCCGGTTTCACGGTCGTCTATACATTCCCTGTCACCTGGTCTGGAGCAGGGGGCCTGACGCTCGTGGGCGATCAGTTCTACGGCGTGGGCAACCTTTACCAGAACGGCGAAACCCGCTCCAGCATCTACCGGGTCAACACCAATGGCACGGGGTTCCAAGTTATCCGCCAAGTCGCGCCCGGACTGAGTTTCTCTGGCGTTCCCATTTGGACGGGGAATGAATTAATCGGGCCGTTGTCGGGCAGTTTCAGTGCCTTCGACCAAATCGTTCAGGTGAAAACCAACGGGACCGGGTTTCAGATTCTCAGGACGTTCGGTGCCATGGAGTCCATTACCAATTTGTTCGGTGAATTCGCCCTCAGCGGCAGCACTCTTTACGGCGTGTCCTTGTATGGCGGCCAGTTCGACAAAGGGACGGTCTTCAGCTTCGACGTGCGTCCACGGCTGGCCATCGCCCCGACTGGCGGCGGCGTGAAACTGACCTGGCCCAGCTACGCCCAGGACTATCAGTTGGAGCAAAGCCCGACGCTGACTTCTCCGAATTGGACCAACGTCGTGACCGCTCCCTCGGACGACGGCACTAATCGCGTGATCACCTTGCCCGCGCCCGCCTCGACCAATGCGATGTTCCACCAATTGCGGCGCTAGACGCCCGCCAGCTCCTCCTCGAAATCCACGATTTCTTTGATCTGCACCAGAAACCAGCGGTCAATCTTCGTGAGGTTGAAAATCTCCTCGATAGTGAAGCCGGCGCGCAGGGCGTGGCGGATGAAGAAGATGCGTTCGGCGTTGGGCACGCTCAGTTTGCGGCTGATGACGTCGCGCGGCAGGAGGTCGCGGTGTCGCCATAAACTTCCGTGCCGATGCGCAAGGGTTTGCCGTCGCCGCCCAGGCCGCTGCGGTGCTGGGCGCACGGCCACCGTGTCTCCAGCGAGCGCAGGCATCTTTGCAGGCTTTCGTTGAACGTGCACCCGATGACCATCGCGTCGCCCACGCTTTTCATCTGCGTGAGCGCGACGTTCATGCTGCCTGCCGGATTTACCTCAAGAATGGCTGCGGTAACGGCGCGGAAAAACGACGCGGAACGTCGTGCCCGCTTCCGCCGAACTGGCAATTTCCAGGCTCGCATCGAGCAATTCACACAGGCGTTTCACAATCGAAAGCCCGATGCCTTCACCGGGGTGTTGCGGCAAAGGCCTGGCTGGGGTGTCGGTCGCCTCGGGTGGTGGCAACACGTGCGAGGATTCCCCTTTGATGGCGGCGGATTTTTCGTCGGACTCCTTCGCACTCGCGGTGGCCTCCTGCAAGCCAGCCGCCATCGACGTGTCCGATTCGGTCAAAATTCCAGGACCGGTATCTTTGACCATCAGCCACCAATTCTCCTTCTCCTCGCCCCAGCTCACGATGACGCCGCCCGACTCGGTGTATTTGAGGGCGTTGGCCAAAAGATTTTTCGCCACGCGCCGCACTTTTTCCGCATCGCCTTCAACGGAAAGTTGCGTTGCTCCTTTCGTCTTCAAGAACAGGTTGCGCTCGTGTGCGAAGGGCTGGTTGCTGTCGCACAGTTCCGTAAGCAACGCGCTGGCATCAAAGCTGGCGATCTCACGATTTTCCTGGCCCGCCTCCAAGCGCGCCAAGTCCATCAATTCACCCAGCATCGAGTTGAGTCCCTGCACGGCCCGCTGGAGGAATGCCGCTGATTCCACCCGGTCGGTATCCCCCATGTCGGTCCGGCTGACCTGTGTTGCCGCCATGCTGACGCCGAGCACGTCGCTGGTAATATCGTGGACGGCTTGGTGGAGGAGAGTCGCACGCTGACGCTCAATTTCGCTGACGTCGGCCAGAGCGCCCATGAGGTCACCCACCCGCCCGGCGGCCTCCGCCTGCTGCATGCGCTCGTATTGGGCGGCGCTCTCGCTGATCGTGTCATTGATCAGATGCAGCAACTGCCGATTCGCTTCCACAAACGTGGCGTGTTCCAACTCGGGATGTGCAGCGGCGATGCCGCCCAGTTCCTCGAACAAACAGAACTGGAGGTGGCCGCATTCATTCATGAGTTCCTTCAACCGGTAACCCTGCTGCCAGCGATGCAAGCCGTGCTTTACCCCTTCTTCCTTTTTTTCAACATCGGCCGCCCTTGCGTCCGCTCCGCCCGGACGGGAACGCAGCTTGAGTTCGTAGGCGTCGAGGATGGCCGGAATGTGATCGAGAAATTGTCCGAGCGTGAGCGAGCGCCCAGTCGTTTGTTCGGGATCGGCGCGATCCAGCTTGCGCCAGGCCGCGAGGACGGCATCCCGGCGCGCGGCCAGGAGGTCACTCAGAGCGGCTAACTGCTGGCTCGGGGTCAGAGGCATGCTTTAATTCTTCGCCCCCGCCAGTTCCTCCTCGAAATCCACGATCTCTTTGATCTGCACCAGAAACCAGCGGTCAATCTTCGTGAGGTTGAAAATCTCCTCGATGGTGAAGCCGGCGCGCAGGGCGTGGCGGATGAAGAAGATG
>Ga0163144_10001434_pt1 | contig 56379 bp, 54 predicted proteins | sample OliLak19BULKMAT1_FD_123175 | JGI IMG/M metagenome (GOLD analysis project Ga0163144, IMG submission 123175) | Freshwater microbial mat bacterial communities from Lake Vanda, McMurdo Dry Valleys, Antarctica - Oligotrophic Lake LV.19.BULKMAT1 | ecosystem: Environmental > Aquatic > Freshwater >... | reverse complement strand
GTGAAAACGAAGGCCTAGAAGGACCCGACGGATTATTGCTAGCGAACATTGAGCGCCGGCATATCTTCCGCGTGTTGGAGCATTTTAAGGGCAATAAGACCAAGGCCGCGAATGCCATGGGGATAACCGTTAAAACTCTCTACAACAAACTGGCACTGTACGCGCGAGAAGGCCGGCAATTCCCCGGCTTTGTAAAATACGAATCAAGCGGCGACCGTCCTACGCATTAGGGGCGGTTCGTCTGCTTTCTAAAAATTTGGGAGATTGATTCGTCGCTGCGCTCCTCGCAACGACTGGGATGCTGTAAGGAGACCGAGCAAACTTTCCAAGCGCTAACGTCCCACACGGTTTTTCAACCGGGTCCATTTTTTCGGTCTCCCCAGACCTCTTGCCGTAGAAATCCTTATCCTTTTGGCTAAATCGTTTGTCAGCACACGTTGCGTTAACTACTTTCGGAATATGACGCTGAGCTCTCAAAATTTGGTTTTGCGCAGTCACCTGGAAAACCTTATCAATCAAGCATTCCCAGTCGACGAGGGGTGTTGTGAGTGGAGACTAAATACCAGTTCTCCGACCGATATCTCCATCAGCGCTGGAGAGCATTCTTCCGAGTCCCAGCCTGGCTTTTCGGTTGCGACGCCATTAGCTTTCTTGGATCGCGTGGCAGGGGAACTAACTCTGTACTTCCGCAAACCCACTCTCGATGGACAGGTGAGCAAGCTAAGCGACCTGGCGGCGCAAGTGGCGTGTTTACTGGCCTGCAAGAATATCGAAGCAGCGGTTCTCTTAGACATTGAAGTCGCAAACCAAAAAGCTGCGCACGCGGATTTTAATTGGTACGGCATCTACCGAGTGGAAGGCAGCGATCTCCTCCTCACTAGCTTTCGTGGAGCACCCTCACCGCATATCAAAATACCGACGAATGCGGGCATCTGCGGAGCCGCAGTAAAAGAGAATCGTACATTGAACATCGACGACGTAAAGGCCGACCCGCGCTACCTGTCTTGCAGCATGGAAACCAAGTCCGAGTTAGTAGTTCCGATCCGAAACAATTCGGGCAGGGCAATTGCCGAGATTGATATTGATGCCCATAAACTATCCGCCTTCACTCCAGAACTGGTGACACTTGTAGAAAACTTTGCCGATGGATTGGCCCCACTCATCTTAAGGCTTCAGTAAGTATCTTGGAGCATTTTCCGGAGCTCCGCTAAACACTCCGGAGAGATTTCTGAAGCCGACCCAAATCCAAGCACTAGAATGGTTTTTCCGGTGATATCGACAGTAAACTTACTGCCGGTCGCTTTACCGAGGACTGATTCAAGGATAGTTCGACGCCGAGCGAGCAGAGAATTCTCGTGGAGCATGGCGCGCGCTACAACTAACGTTGAGCCGCTGTCTAGGTATTCCGTTTTAAGGGTCCAACCTTCTAGCGCCGCCGTTTTAAGAAGCAATTGGTAATCCAAGAGTTCCGCGCAATCCCATTGCTCTAGGAGCTCACTCACTTCATCTGAGTGAGCTACCGACGAAAAGACCAGCGCTAGAGAAAAGAAGAGGGCTGCGAACACGGTCGGGGTTTACCGTACTTGGGGCGGCCCTTACCAGGGCAAAATCATAGATTGCCGTAATCACTTAAGAAATCAGGGGCACTCCTTGCTAAAATAGAACACATGAGCATAAAGCGCTGGGCGGTCATGTATGGAGCTTTTCTTGGCCTAAATCTTTGGGCAGGTCCGGTTATCGACCTAACTCTTTTGGTAAACGAAACCAGCTCCGGCAGAGAGGGGACCGAATGCGCGAAGTTACGAACGCTTCTGGCTAGCCCCCAAGATCCCGACGGTAGCAAAGGCTTCAAAGAATTTGCAAAATACGCGGAACGGTATCAGCAAATGCAGACAAGCGGGAAGCTCGATACTCGCGCACTCTCCAATCTGTACCGCGAGAAAAAATTCTTTAAAGACGGGACAGGTCCGGCCGCACAAGCGTTTAAGCTTTTTGCCAAAGCTTCATTCGACGAGTTTCTTACCCAGCGGCCCCATACGTACCAAGTAGAGGACACTCTGGCAGAACTTTCGTCTTCCTTATATTCCGGTGAGAGAAGCGGAACTGGGTACTTCAGCGATGAAGTTAGCAGGGGACAAAAATACCTGCTTAAGAATGCAGAGAATGCAGAAGACTTTGTGAAGTACATTTGGCGCACGCGGAACCTTTCCGAGTGGAGCAACTTGTTACCAAAAGAAAAACTGGCACGCATTGATGCGGAGGCAGAGTACCTGCTCAGCGCACGGCACCACTTCCGATATTCGGACCACTTTCGCGAGGCCCTTCGCAAATTTGAAGAGAAGGATCCAAAAGGCGTCAACGCGATTGATTCCAACGATCTATTGATGCGCATGACGGAGAAAGCGGGAGAGGCACTGAGCGCAAACCCCCAAGACCCAGAAGCGCGTTCCCAATTTGACTTCCTGCTCCGAACGCTAGTTGGCACGCAGGTCCCGACTCAACCCGGAGTCGCGCAAAACACTTTAAACAGAATAGTAGATGAAATCGGGGAGCAGCAAAGAGCGGCCACCGCTGAGAATAAAATTCACCAAGAAAACGATATAAGAAAAATGAAAGGCGCGATGGTGCTTGAAAAACTCCTTTTAATTGCGCCAGTCGATCAGAAACCAAAAATTGAAGCCGCAATTGGAGCTTCGTTGGCACCACTTCAACGCCGCCCACTTGACGCACAGGGCTGCAGGCTCGCCTATCAGCGCCTTAGCACGGAAGGCTTCTACAAGATTTCAGCCCCCCGGTAAGGCATGTGCTAAAATTAAAGCAGCTCACCCCCATCACAAACTGGACATTTTATGCTGCGCACCCGCATTCCGACTCAAACGGCTGGTGTTTATATCTACCGCGCCAAAAAGCAGGTATGGATCGACGAGGTCAATCGCGAACTCGTTATCGTTCTTTGCTGCGCCTCGAAGAATCTTTGCGGCGTAGTTGTCTATCCCAACGCCTTTGTGGTGAGCGAACTCTTTGAACTTCTGGGTTCTCTTAAACAGAAATTCTGCGGCGAATTGAAAATTCCGGCGGATCAGATCACTGCCAAAATTTTTGGCTGCAGCGCTGGTCAAACCAACGCGCTATTTGCTTCCCAGGTCTGGTTAACCGACCAAGGTTTTAAAATTGGCGGAATGGACACGGGTAGGAACGTTACTCGCTCTTTAGTCGTCGATTGCGCCACCGCCAAAGTCGGCGTGCGCTTTGCCGACGTAGAAAACGATTTCGGCGCGGGCTTTTTACCAGCGGGAACCGCCGCCCAGCGCGTCCCTCGCCAGCTAACTCCCGGCCACGCCATTCTCATCACGAGCAATCGGTCGTTCGCGCTTTTGGGCAAACAAGCTTTGGAGAGCGAGACAAACTGGAAAGTCGAAAAAGTTTCGACAAAAGATTTTCTCGCCGCCTCTAAAACGAACAAAGCCACTTGGCTAGCTGCGGCCACTGTCATCGTCGTTTTTGAAGACGTACTTGAGACGCCAAAATTAGCGCCAGCCATTCTCGCGCTGCGGAAGAAGACTCCGCACTCGGTCTGGGTTTGGGCAGTTGCAGATGGAGCAGAAGTGCCGTTGCCGATGGATGCCGTGCAATTACCTTCAGCCGATAAACCAGGATTTTTCTTGGATCAGGTTAATCGGTTAATGGCGGCCCCCAAGCCACCTATGGGGACCGTGCACGAACTTCCAAAAAAACGCCGCGCGCGCTAAATCGATTTTTGTCTCGATGCCGTTGGCAATGCGAGCTTGATCAGAACCTGTTTTTTCACCGCTCCTCGGGCGAAATGCAGGGTGATGGTATCGCCCACCTTTTTTTCAAAAACGTAATCAAACAAATCCCGCTCTGTAACCACGTCGCGGTCGTCGACTTTATAAATTACATCTCCGCCGATAGGAAATGGCCGAAAGCCTAAGAGCAATTGCTTGTTGGCTCGCTTGAAACCCGCCTTTGCGGCCAAGCCCTTTGGATCCAACGCTAGCACCATCACTCCATGCGGTGCGGCCACTCCCAATTGCGCCAATAGCGGTTGAGGAATCCGATAAACATCCATCCCCAAATCAGGACGAAGCACTTTGCCGTAAGCAATCAATTGCTCGACGACCATCTTCACTGTTTTCACCGAAATCGCGAAACCAATGCCGTGGCTGCCGCCACTACGAGAAATGATTTGGCTATTGATGCCAATCAGTCGCCCTTGGCTGTCTAAGAGCGGGCCGCCTGAGTTGCCAGGATTGATCGCAGCATCGGTTTGAATGATGTCTTTAATCAGCCGGTCGGTTTGAGTGCGAATCACTCGCTCGAGCGAACTGACAATCCCGGTCGTGAGCGAACCGCCCAAGCCAAACGGATTTCCAATCGCTAAAACTTTTTGCCCCACGGCTAACTTATCCGGATCAGCAAACGCCAATGCGGGATAAGTCTTTCCCGGCACCTTGGCCACACGGATAACTGCTAAGTCGGAATCCGGATCTGTCCCTACGACTTCGGCCGAAACGGTAGTTTTGTCAGAAAAAGTTACTTCGACCGCGGCGGCGTTACCGACCACGTGATCGTTCGTAACGATGTAGCCGTCGTTTCGGATCAAAGCCCCCGAACCACTGCCCTGTTGCGGGATGACATCAAAAAAGAAATCTTGTCTCAAAGTCGTCGTGGTGATGTTGACCACCGCCGGATGGGCTTTTTTGTAGATTTCGACGTTGTTTTGTTCGTCGGGCAATAGCTCGGCCCCCGCCGTGCCGCTCATAGCACAGAGAAGCAGCCAAAGGCTCACCCCCAACGCTTTCGAAAGTTGAATGACTGAGTAATTGACTGTGTATTTGTTTCCTGTGCGCATAGTGAAAGACATTATGAAATCGACCTAGTTTGATTGACAAGGCTCAAAAGCCCGCAATAATTTTGCGGAACGTTATTTTGAGGTTTCCCATGTCCACATCCGGCGAAAAAATCACCTATAGCAAAGATGGCAAGATTCAAATTCCTGACCATCCCATAATCCCGTTCATCGAAGGCGATGGCACTGGCCCCGATATTTGGAAAGCCTCCCAAAAGGTTTTTGATGCAGCAGTAAAGAAAGCCTACGGCGGCAAGAAGTCGATCGTTTGGAAAGAAGTCCTAGCGGGCGAAAAGTCGTTTAAGGAAAACGGCAGCTGGCTCCCCGATGAGACTCTCGACATCATCAAGACTCACTACGTGGCCATTAAGGGCCCTTTGGCGACGCCAGTAGGCGGCGGTATCCGATCGCTTAACGTAGCGCTTCGTAAGCTGCTTGATCTTTACTCCTGCGTTCGTCCGATTCGTTATTTCGACGGAGTTCCTAGCCCGATGAAGGAGCCGCAAAAGGTCGACATGGTGATTTATCGCGAAAACACCGAGGACGTTTACGCCGGGATCGAGTGGAAGAGCGAATCGCCTGAAGTAAAAAAGGTTATCGACTTTCTCAATTCCACGATGGGCACCAAGATTCGCCCAGACTCTGGCATCGGCGTTAAGCCCATGAGTCCATTCGGTTCCAAACGCCTCGTGAAGATGGCGATGGAATACGCGATTGATCACAAGCGCAGCAGCCTGACACTCGTGCACAAAGGCAACATCATGAAATTCACCGAAGGTGCGTTCCGTGATTGGGGCTACGAAGTGTGTAAGGAACACTTTGCTGGCGTGCAGATCACAGAAAACGACGTATTTGAAAGCCACGGCGGCAAAGCACCTGCTGGCAAAATCGTCGTCAAAGATCGCATTGCCGACAGCATGTTCCAACAAGCCTTACTCCGCCCGGAAGAGTACGCAGTTCTCGCACTGCCCAATTTGAACGGCGATTACATTAGCGATGCGTTAAGCGCTCAAGTCGGCGGCCTGGGAATTAGCCCGGGAGCGAATATCGGTGATCAACACGCCGTATTCGAAGCGACTCATGGCACGGCTCCAAAATATGCCGGCCAAGACAAAGTAAATCCTGGCTCCGTCATCCTAAGCGGTGCGATGATGTTCGAACACTTAGGCTGGAAAGAAGTCGCCGATAGCATGGTGCACGGCTTAGAAAAAGCCATCAAGGGCAAGGCAGTCACTTACGATTTTGCTCGGCAAATGCCGGGTGCAAAAGAAGTGAAATGTTCTGAATTCGCTTCGATCATTATTAGCAATTTATAACGCAACTAAAGAAGGTACCTCATGAAACGACCCAAGATTTCAATCATCGGTGCGGGCAACGTAGGCGCAACGGCGGCTCATTGGATTGCCACGAAAGAACTCGGCGATGTCGTCCTAGTCGATCTCAATGAAGGCACCGCAAAAGGAAAGGCGCTCGATCTTCTCGAGTGCGGCCCTGTAGAGCGTTTCGATTTGCGCATCACCGGCACGGGCGATTACGCCGATACAGCGAATTCCGATGTCGTCGTGATTACGGCGGGTATTCCTCGTAAGCCCGGCATGAGCCGCGATGATCTTTTAAAGACCAACGCAAAGATCGTCGGCGAAGTAACTGAGAAAGTGGCACAGCATTCGCCAAATTCGATTTTAATCGTCGTCTCCAACCCTCTGGATGCGATGGCTTACATCGCTAAAAAAGTCAGCGGCTTTCCGAGAGAGCGCGTGATTGGAATGGCAGGCGTGCTCGACTCCGCGCGCTTCCGAACGTTTGTGGCAGAAGCCGCAGGCGTATCTGTGGAAGACGTGCACGGCTTCGTCTACGGCGGCCACGGCGACACGATGGTGCCGCTTGCCCGTTACTGCTCGATCTCGGGAGTACCGCTTGAGAAGTTTTTGTCCAAAGAGAAGATCGATCAAATCGTCGATCGTGCACGCAATGGCGGCGCAGAAATTGTGAACCTGCTCAAGACCGGTTCGGCTTTCTACGCACCCGCGTCTTCTTCTGTCGATATGGTCGAAGCGATCGTGAAAGACAAAAAACGCATTCTTCCTTGCGCCGTTCATCTCGAAGGCGAATACGGAATCAAAAATCTTTTTGTCGGCGTATTGGCCCAATTGGGTTCTAAGGGCGTCGAAAAAGTTATCAACATCGATCTGAACTCTGAAGAGACGGCCATGCTGAAGAAGTCAGCCGACGCAGTCCAAAGTCTCGTCGACGTGCTGGAGGCATAATTGAAAATTCACGAGTATCAGGGGAAAGAACTTTTCCGTAAGTATTCCATTCCGGTTCCGGTCGGTAAGCCTGCGTTTACGGTCGCCGAAGCCACCAAAGTGGCGAAGGAAATTTCGACCACAGGCCCTTGGGTAGTGAAGGCCCAAATTCACGCGGGCGGCCGCGGAAAGGGCGGCGGCGTAAAAGTCGCAAAGACTATGGCGGAAGTGGAAACCTATTCCAAAAATATCCTCGGCATGACGCTGATCACGCATCAGACGGGTCCCGAAGGTAAAGAAGTGAAGCGCCTCTTGATTGAGTCCGGCGCCAATATCGCTCGAGAATTATACCTGGCCGTGACTCTCGATCGCGTGAGCAGTCAGCTGGCGATTATCGCTAGCCCTGCTGGCGGCATGGACATCGAAGAAGTCGCAGCGCACACACCTGAGAAGATCTTCAAAGCTTGGATCAATCCAACGGTTGGTCTTCGTGATTTTCAATCCCGCGATTTGGGAATGAAATTAGGTTTGACGGGAAAATTAAACTCCCAATTTACGGACATCTTGCGCAAGTTAGTGAGATTCTTCACCGATTACGATTGCGCGCTGGCGGAAATCAACCCGTTAATCGTGACTGGCGACGGTAATTTAGTGGCATTGGACGCAAAGATTTCTTTCGACGAGAACGGGCTGTTTCGACATCCCGATATTCTCGAACTCTCTGATCCCAACGAAGAAGATCCAGGCGAAACCGCAGCTAAGGAATTCGGTCTGAGCTACATCAGCTTAGACGGAACCATCGGCTGCATGGTGAACGGCGCCGGTCTCGCGATGGCAACCATGGACATCATCAAGCTAGAAGGCGGCTCGCCTGCTAACTTCTTGGATGTCGGCGGTGGCGCCACAGAAGAGAAGGTAAAAGAAGCTTTCAAAATCATTCTGCGTGATTCCAAGGTGAAAGCCATTTTGGTGAACATCTTTGGCGGCATCATGAAATGCGACGTCATTGCGACCGGAGTTATTTCCGCGGCTAAGGAGCTAAAGCTCCAGGTTCCGCTCGTTGTTCGCTTAGAAGGCACCAACGTCGAACAAGGGAAGAAACTCTTGAGCGATTCGGGACTCGCGATCATTCCCGCAACCGGCATGAAAGAGGCAGCACAAAAGGTGGTTGCCGCAGCTAAAGGTACGAAATGAGCATCTTAGTAAATAAGAACACACGCCTGATTGTGCAGGGGATTACTGGACAAGCGGGGGCGTTTCACTCCAAACAGTGCAAAGAGTACGGCACCAACGTTGTCGGCGGAGTCACTCCCGGCAAAGGCGGCCAGAATCTCGACGGCATTCCGATTTTTGATTCGGTGAAAGAAGCCGTTAAAAAAACGCAGGCGAATACCACGATGATTTACGTACCGGCGCCTTACGCCGCTGACGCAATCTTGGAAGCTGCCGAAGCGGGCATCGGCGTCATCATCTGCATCACCGAAGGTATTCCGGTTATCGACATGATTGCGGTGAAGGAATATCTGCGCCATTCCAAATCAATTTTGGTTGGGCCAAATTGCCCCGGAATCATTACTCCCGGAGAGTGCAAAATCGGAATCATGCCTGGCTACATTCACAAAGCAGGCAATGTCGGTTTGGTTTCTCGAAGCGGAACTTTGACCTACGAAGCAGTTCACCAGCTGACTGCACGAGGCATTGGCCAATCGACTTGCGTTGGAATCGGCGGCGACCCGATTCACGGTCTTTCGCACTTAGAAGTGCTGAAAATGTTTAACGAAGACCCCGATACTAACGCCATTGTTTTGATTGGTGAAATCGGCGGCACAGACGAAGAAGAAGCAGCCGAATTTGCCAAGAAGTACGTGAAAAAACCTATCGTCGGATTTATCGGCGGCCAGACAGCTCCTCCGGGAAAACGGATGGGCCACGCAGGAGCAATCATCAGCGCTGGCAGCGGAAAAGCATCCGATAAGATCGAAGCTTTTAAGAAAGCCGGCATCCATGTAGCGATGAGCCCTGCCGAAATCGGCGAGACTATGGTAAAGGCTTTGGGCAAATAAGGAGAATTTATGGACAGAACTTTTTCAATTATCAAACCTAACTCGGTAGCTAAAAATCAAATTGGTCGCATTGTGACCATGATGGAAGAAGACGGTCTGAAAATCGTCAATGCGAAGATGAAGACCCTCACCAAAGCGGAAGCAGAAGGGTTCTACGCAGAACACAAGGAGCGTCCTTTCTTCGGCAGCCTCGTGAAGTTCATGACCAGCGGCCCTGTACTCCTGATGGTATTAGAAGGCCAAGGAGCGGTTGAAAAATACCGCACTTTGATGGGCGCTACGGATCCTGCAAAAGCAGCTCCTCAAACTATTCGAAAAACTTTCGCCGATAGCTTGGAAGCAAACAGCGTGCACGGCTCGGACAGCGCGGCTTCCGCACAACGCGAAATTGCGTATTTCTTCAAAGACGAAATGTAATTTGCAATTGTTGCGAGCGTAGTTTGAGAGGCGGCCTTTTAGGCCGCCTTTTTTTTTGGCATACCGGCGGAGTGCTCGAGGTTTTCCATCGCGGTTTCCCAAGTCTTTTGGGTTAGCGGGAGTTGGAGATGAGCATCGACCACGTAGGTATCGAGTCCGGATTTCTTATCGGCAGGAACCGCGAGCAGTAGCGGAATCTTGCCCCCGATGGCATCGGACTTCAGCATCTTGGTCACTTCTTGCGTCGATATCTTAGAAAGTTCGGGCGCTAAAATAATCAGGTCGGCCCATTCGTGAAAAGCAAAGGTGATCGCCTCTACGCCGTCTTTTGCAAAGACCAGCTCATATCCCCAGTCACGCAACTTTTGATACTGGTTCTGGCGAATAACGTTGTTTGGCTCAACGACTAAAATGCGCTTAGGCGGATTTTTTACCGGAGCCGCGGCAGTTCGACTAATTACATGCGGGAAGAGCACTCTGAAAGTGGAACCCTTGCCATGCTCACTCTCGGCCCAAACGTTGCCGTCGTGCAATTGTGAAATCTGGCGCGCGACAGTCAGCCCCAAGCCTCGGCCTTCGCTGCGTGAGTATTCTTTGATTTGATTGAAGCGATCAAAGATCTTTTGAATTTCGTCTTTGGGAATTCCCGGACCTTCGTCGCGCAAACTAATCACGATCATCGGATAGGCCGGATCGGTTTTACGGCGGCCTTGGAAAGAAATCGCTTCTAAGTAGATGTTTTTTCCAGGCTCGGTGAATTTCAAAGCATTGGAAAAAAGATTCTGCAACAATTGTCGAACGCGTTCGGAATCGCCCAATACGCGCCAATCTCGAATCGAATTATCGTAATGAAACTCAACGCCCTTCTGCTTGGCCTGAAAAGCGTAGTCTTGGTAAAACTCTTCTAAAAACTTGTCCAAATGCAGTAGTTGATAGTGCGGCTTTAGTCCCTGCTCAAACGACGTCAGATCCAGCAAATCTTTTACTAGCGCAATAGCTTGGCGGGATTGGCGTTCTGCACGGGTCAGCAATTCTTTTTGGAAGGATGTGAGCGACTTTGCGTGCTCTGCGGAATTTAAAAGCAAACCAATGCTCGATTGCACCAAGCCAAGCGGCGAACGCAGATCGTGTGCGCAAACAGCTAAGAATTCTTCGCGCTGTTTCAGTGCGGTTTCTTTTTTTGCTAAGTCGGCAGTGACTTCGCGGTTTTTTTGCCAGGTTTCAGCGCGGTGTTTGACTTGAGCCAATCGCAATTCCAATCGACCCTTCAAGCGCGCAACCGGTTCGCTTTTCTCAAAAATATCGTCGATATGTTCGATTCCTTCGGAGGGCACTTCATCCGTAATGAGACAAAGCGGAACAAATTTGAACGCACCTGCGAGAGAGCGGATTTTTTCCCCGACGGTTTTAGTCGTCACCGCATCCACCACGCCGAAAATAAATATCAGCGACAGCGAAGTACCCAACTGACTTTCTAGATCCTTGGGAATTTCAAACGGCTCGGTGAGCGCAAGCGAAGTCACCGCCAAACCCTGGTTTTCGAGTTTGGTCGCCCAGTTTTTTGAAGCCGCGGAATTTACCGCAGACGTCAAAAGCAGAACGGTTCCGATGTTGGATTTTTTCATCTAAGTCTCAGAATTCTTATCGGTATTCGCGAGGTGAGACGTGAGAAGAGCTAGTGACGCTTGGTGACATCAGCGGCGATGCGCTTCAAATTGCCGCGGTGCCGCATCACTACGACTGCAGCCACTAACCAGACCATCCAGCGGTATGCGGTGACGGGTTCGTAGAAACTGGCGTGGCCCACGGCAACGGCCAATCCCATCAAAGAGCCGATGGCGCTAATGCGAGTAACGGAGAGCCCCAATACGTAGGTCAGTGCGGAAATCAGCGCCGTAAATGGCATTACCGACGCCAGGCAACCCAAGCTGCTGGCAACACCCTTGCCGCCCCGAAATCCTAAAAAGATGCTGAAGCAATGGCCAAGAACTACCGCGACTCCCGTGGCGCAAATCACCCACTCCGATCCAGGCAGGTGGTCTTGCATCAACTTAAGTGGCGCCCAGGCTTTGAGGAAGTCCATCAATAGGACAAACGCGCCAGCGAGCCAGCCAAAATTGCGGGTGATATTGGTCGCGCCGATATTGCCGCTGCCCATTTCGCGGACATCGATGCCAAAGCGCATGCGCGAAAGCACGACGCCGGTCGGGAAACTTCCTAATAGGTAACCAAAAAGGGGGATGCCCCATATCCAAGTATTTTCAGGCACGAGCGGCTTATACCCTTAGAGCACCTTCAAAGCAAAAAAACGGCCCCACTCCGAAGAGTGAGGCCGCATCGTGAGTGTTAAATCAAACTACGTTTACCTTACGGGTGCGGAAGCTGCCTTGAAGCCAGCATCCTTCGCGGTCTTCTCCGTTAGGAAAATAACGCGATCGCAGTAATCGATGCCCGTCGTTGCTTCGGTGTAGTCCTCCAGACCGAGCGGCACGTATACGTTTTTAGAGACCGATGCGATGACATAGCGGGCTTTCTTAGCGCCTCTATCCATCGTGCGACGGCGGTACTCCATTGGAACTTCGTCGAGGTGTGTGAGTGTGCGCGTATCAGCCCAGATGCCGAGTTTGTCTTTACGCGCTTGTTCGCAAGCCGCGAGAGATTCTGCCACGCGATTGTTCTTGTAGAACTTTTTGTAATCGCCCTTTTTTGCACAAGCGACTTTATCGTCGCAGTACAGGTAAGGATGCGCGTAGCCTTTCTCAACCAACGTCAGGCTGAGTTCTTCACCGTTTAAATGGACCCATCCCAAAAGGCGATCGTAAGAAGAGCCGCCATTGAGCTCCACTTCTAAAGTAGTCGCGGCAGTCAGCTCAGACTTAATAAAATCCGCAGCAGCTTTGCCGTGCTCGTATTGGTTCTCGCCTTTTTTACCAACCGTCTCAGGGGTGTCTGCCCCGATTAAGCGAACGTCGAAAGTTTCCTTCTCTACTTCAACAGTGAAAGTATCGCCGTCGCCGTAGTGAACTAATTTACCTTCGTGCTTGGTGTAAGGCTTTAGCTTGGTCTTAGGTGGCGCCTTTGCTTTCGTCGCGCTGGTGCCCTTGGTTACTGGAGGAATGCTGGAAACATTCTTGTTCTCTACCAGTGTGAAGCCAGCTGCTTTCGCATGTTCTTCTTTGTCGAACAAAATGCGGTCGCAATAATCGATTCCGATAATCTCTTCGGAGTAATCGAGTAGAGCGTTGCTTACGTAAGTTTTCTTATAGTAATCCGCGATGAAATACTTCGTGCCCGCGCCCTTTTCATGAGTGACTCGTCGGTATTCCTGCGGGATTTGCTCGAGAGCGGCTAACTTAGGATTTGCATCATCCCAGATTTCGAGTTTCTTTTTGCGCGCGGCTTTGCAAGCTTCGAGATGCCCTACGACATCTGCCGACTTCGCAAAATCTTCGAATGGCTTGTAAGTGCCGCTCTTCGCGTCGTCTTTAATTTCCTGTTCGCTGCGTGCGTCGTTACAGATCACGTCGTCGCAGTACATGTAAGGAACCGCGTAGCCTTTTGCCACTAGTTCATGGCCCAGTTCAATACCGTCGACATACAGCCACGCCAGCGGGCGGCCGTGAGTAGAGTTGCCATTGAAGGCGACTTCGAACTCCGTGTTTTTCTTGATGATTGAATAGGTGAAATCAGAAGCGCGCGTTGCGTGGAGCTTTTGATTTTCTTTCGGATCTCCGTAGGCTTCTGGAGTATCCGCTCCGATGAGACGGATTTCCGTCTTCTTGCCGTCGACGATAGCGTGGAAGCTATCTCCATCTACGGCTCGGTCGAGTTTTCCTTTGAACCTTTTTTCAGATGCGAACGACTGCACATCGACTAGCGAAACAACCACGACTGCGAAAAGCATAAGACTGATCTTACGGCGCATTCTCCCCTCCCACGGGTAATGAATTGTAGCTACACGTATGGAGAGTTGCTGGAGGCCCCCCACCCGCAAAGCAGTGATCGACTGAATGAAGACACCCTATGTCAAAGTGCTACACTCGTGAACTTTTTTTTCAGGAAAAAAATACTTACGAAAATAATGGGCGGTAAGAGATTCGAACTCCTGACCCCTTGGTTCGAAGCCAAGTGCTCTATCCAACTGAGCTAACCGCCCACAATCATCGGGCCCAGGGTTGCACAGAGGACACAAAAAGAAAAGTCAGGGGTGGAAAAATAAAAAGGCCCCGCTCTATCGAGAGCGAGACCTTTTCTAAACTTGCGGAATCTAAAAAGTTTTAAGGAACAACAGGTTTTGGAGTTATGGAGAACTCCAACGTAAACGGCTTGCGAGTACCGTAAACGTAATCATATCGACGAAAAGACTGCGGATCTTTTGTCCCAGCAGGCACTACCAACTCGTAAGTGTATTTATCCAAACCGTCGGTATGTCGAATGGTGTAGGTCGTATCTTTTGTCGTAACGAGTTTGTTTACCTTCACAGCAGTTGCTGGAGTGCGGGGCAGAAAAATATATCCCGAATCACAAAGATCGCCATCTTCTGGGCAATAGGGAAATGTCATCACGACTTCGTCCTTTTCCCCAACGACGGAACCTTCTTTGTAATGGGTTTCTTTTCCATCAGCTTTGAGGATTTCGTAATCTCCGCCCACGGCAGTTACAAAATCACTTAGCGTAATCTCATCTCCCAGGTCCACGGCAAAGGCGGGCATAGATATGCATAAAAATAATACGGCGTAGAGGTATCGGCTCATTCGCTCTCCTATATTTTATGAAGCTAGCTCTAGTGTGACTGGATCCGCGACTGAGATGTGCGTCATGGGCCAAAGAATCCGAACAAAAGTTAACGGGGATTGCTTTGCGTCGCACGCAACGACTGGGCTCAAGGGCCAGTGACAGTGCAGGTAGTGGAGACTCCGAGGGCAAGGTCCATGGTCATGGTGACCGTTTTTGATGCGGAGGTTCCGGTTACTCTGGTATCGAAGCTGAAATTGGTGTTATCGCCTGCGCCCTTATTATAGGTCGCGATATTGGCACCCGTAACAGTCGCTGAGCGGTGAGGTCCAGCGCTAGATCGGCCGCTAAAACGGAAAAGGCCACCGACGGCAACGGGCGTAGTGGTCGTCGCAAATAAAGAGCAGGTGGGGCTGGCAACACCATGCCCAATCGTTTTACTCGCTAATGTCGGCGCACCCGCGACCGTTCGGGAACAGGCAAAAACAATGTTCTGCGCGATGGCCGGCATGGTGATGGTCATATCGCCAGATGTTGTATCGGGAAGATTGAGACCCGTTTCAGTAAAAGTGCAGCTAGAGGCGCCAATCGAGAACCACTGAAAGCGCACTCGCTGACCAATATAGAAATTCCGGTTCGCCGTATCCGTTCCGTCCATCGTGAAAAACACCAGGGCAGAGAGCGGGTCCGCGATCGTATTCACAGGTTCCGAGCAACTCGCTGTTTGGCCATTGGGCGCAGTTAAATTCAGGGTGGTGGTTCTTAATCCCATCGCGGAAGTCACCGGCACTGTTAGTCGCAAGGAGGTTGTATTTGCGGGCACGGTTGTCGTTTGCAATCCAGGCGCGGAAATAATCGCGGAACTGTAAGTCCCCGCGATGGTCACGTCATAAGTCATGTTCGCGCCGACATAGGACACGATAGATAGGCCGCGGATCTCGCAGCGAGGAGCAACGTTTACGGAAACCGTTCGCTCACTGGTGCCACCAGGGCCAGTCGCCACTGCTCTATAGGTCAGAGTTCCCGACGTCGCGGGGACAATGGGCAAGAAGCCAGTGCCATTTAACAGGGTAACTGGTTGGTCGTTGATCTTAAGCGTATCGACGGCACCTTCCACGGTTGCCTGTATGTCGACGGTAGAGCCAATTGAGAATTGCGCGGGGCTCGCGATAAGTGATGTGATCACAGGGCCTGTAATGAGTTGCGCCGTGGTATTCACTGTCGCTTCGCAACGGGCGGAACCGCGTTGGCTCGTAACAACAAATTCGAGTTTATGAGCGCCTACAGCGCGCACCGGAAGGACGATCGTGTGGGACATTCCCTCGGTGGTGGGTTGAACGTTGGGTCGGCGGATAATCACGCCGTTTACTTTCACTTCATCGATGGTCGCATCTTCATTGCTATTCACTAAGACGGAAAAATCCACCGCGGATAACGCAAGGCCAGCAACGTTGGTCGGAATACTTGCTTGGGGTGGGTTGGCAATCGCTTCACAAAGCACGCCCTCGACACCCGAGTCTCCAGTCAGAGAAGTAGATTGTTGCTGGCAGCTAGTTACCAGCAAAACGGCTAAAAAACCGATTAGAATCCGCAATTTCATTAGGGCCTCGGGCCCTAAATAGAGCAAGGCGGGTGCCAGGCTGGGGCCCTTGAATTATTCGAGTTTTTTTAGGACGGGTGTAGAAATCGTCGACGATTGTCTAAGTTTTAGACGGTAAATTGTTAGCCTATTTTTATTTGGAGGAGAGTTTGAATACATAAGCCGCACCGTTATCATCACCCGAATTATTGGTACTCACGGAGCTCCCGTTAGTAATCGAAGTTTGACTGCTATCTTCCAAACGCGATCCCACAATAATAGTGTCGCCACTCACTCCGAGCGAATAACCGAATTGATCATATAGATCTAAATTTGAGGGTTTAAGGTACGCCTCCTGTCGCCACGTGTTGCCGCTTCGCTTGTAAACATACGCTGCGCCTGCCCATGCCCAGGTAGTCGCATTGACGCTACTGGAAGTATCGCCATTCGTGATGGTCGTAACGTTGCTTGCTTCCCGGTATGTCCCCACGGTCGCGGTGTCATCACTGAGACCTACCACCAGGCCGAAGTAATCATCTGCATCAGCATTCGATGCTTTTAGGTAGGCTTCTTGTGCCCACTCGGTGCCGGTTCGTTTAAAGATATATGCCGCTCCTGCCTTTATAGCTGACTCATTGCTGCTCGCAGTAGTGCCGTTGGTAATCGTCGTCTGGTTACTATTTTCGCCGCTCGCTCCGGCGATAACGGTATCGCCGCTAATCGCAACGGCCGTGCCCAGGTAATTTTCGGTTTCTGCGTTGGGAGCTTTTAGATACGCTTCTTGGGCCCAGGTGCTGCCCGTGCGTTTATATACATAGACCGCGCCGGCACCCAGTCTTGCATTGTCACTGCTAGCAGTAGTCCCGTTGGTAATCGTTCTTTGGCTACTATCTTCACCGCTTGCGCCAACAACTACGGTGTCTGCGTCCACTGCTACAGACACACCGAAACCGTCACCGGCTTCGGCATTTGAGGCTTTCAGATAAGCCTCTTGCGCCCACGCCACGCCTGTTCGCTTAAATACGTATGCCGCACCCGAGTCGCTAGTCGAATTGTTGCCGCTCGCAGAAGTGCTGTTTGTAATCGTCGTTTGATTGCTATCTTCATACGGTGTCCCCACAACTACCGTGTCCCCGTTAACTGCAACCGAACTGCCAAAGCTATCACCCGTTTCTGCGTTAGGAGCTTTAAGGTAAGCTTCTTGCGCCCAAGATGCGCCGCTTCGCTTAAAAACATAGACCGCGCCGGACCCGGAAGCTGAATTGTTGCTACTGGCGGTGGCGCCATTGGTAATCGTCGTTTGATTGCTATCTTCACTCGGTACACCCACAACGACGGTGTCGCCGCTGATTGCAACCGAATTGCCGAAATTATCACTGGCCTCCGCATTGGGAGCTTTGAGGTAAGCCTCTTGAGCCCAAGAAGTGCCGCTTCGCTTAAAAACATAAACCGCACCAGAACCTGCAGCTGAGTTGTCGCCACTGGCAGTGGCGCCGTTCGTAATTGTGGTTTGGCTACTGTCTTCAAATCCAGTTCCAATCACAACGGTGTCACCATTCACCGCAGCTGAATATCCAAATTGATCCTGTATGTCGGTACTCGGAGCTTTAAGGTAAGCCTCCTGAGACCATTTCTGAATTTCGAAATTTAACTTTGCGACTGCTAGCACCTCTGTCGTCAACCCCGAGGTCACGGAAACTGTGTACTCAGCTACAGCGGCGCTCTCGGTTGGAGTACCCGATATCTCTCCGCTCGACCCTAAGGTCAGGCCGCCCGGCAACGCTGGACTAACTGCAAAACTTGGCGAGGGAACTAGCGTCACCATGGGGGCTGGCACATCCACTGGCGTCCCGACTACCGCCGTGAATGTATTGGAGGAATAGGTAATCCCCGGAGGATCCCCACAACCAGAAGTGAGCGCTGCTAAAAAAAAGAAAAAATACAGATGCCATCGGCCCATTTTTTTATTTTCCTATTTTTAAAACCGCTATTTAACGTTTTTGAAGAAAAAACTGTGCCCTACATAGTAGGGTTTGCCGTCGGGTGGAGCTGGAAATTTGGTTTTCGAAATCAAACCGGTGGCGCATGCGTTCATGCCCTTAAGACCCGAATGAATCACTCGCACCGACTTCACTGAGCCGCTGGGCTGAATCTCCCAATCCAGAAAGAGTTTACCCGTAGAAAAACCTTTTTCTTTTAAGCTCCATTTTTTGAAGCATTCCTGAAGTGGGTTGGCTACGTCGCGAAGCAGCGTATTTTTTACTTGGTTTCGTTCATAAGGGGGAATTTCGGAGGTCTGTCTTTGGCCGCTTGGCAGCGCAGCTGCGCAGGGAATCGATCCCAAGTAAAATACCGCGATTACTATTCTATTAAGCCAAACCACAAAATTACCCCGCTATTAAAACCCGGTAAATTGTCTCATGAGGTAAAAAATTTAAAACTAAGGAAATGAAGGCTGGGGGAGTTAAATGTGAGCCGAGTTGGATTCGAACCAACGACCCTATCCTTAAAAGGGATATGCTCTACCAACTGAGCTATCGGCCCCCTGACTGCTTAGCTTAGCAACGCAGAGCAATGACGTGTACCCTGACTTCGCTAACAAAGGCAAGAAACTCGTTATGTTATACTTGGGGTAATCATGAAAAACTTCATTTGCCTCCTCGTATGGACCGCCATTCTAGGGACAAGTCCGGCCTTTTCTGAGACTGGTTCTCCAATGATTAGTCGGTACAGTGGGATTGTAGGACTGATTCAATTGGGTGATACCGAGCAAGCCATTTTATCCCGGGTGAAGTGGACAAATAAGAGAGCTGAATTACCCAAATCCCACGGACTCGCGAAAATGCGGTTTTCGCACATGATGCTTTTCCCTGAAGCAGGCGTACGGGCCTATTTTAGAAACGATAAGGTAGCGCTCATCGAAGTGCAGAACCCGTTTTCGGGTGAAGTACAAGGGACTCGCCTATCGGTCTTTAAATTGACCTCTACTCAAAAAGCCGAAAAGTGGGACGAAGTGATTCAAAATGAATTGGGTCGCCAACCACGCGGGCGAATCGGCAACGGCGCTTTTAACTCCGAAGCCTTTCTCTACCGTTGGGGGGATGTTTCGTTTAACGCCAGCGGCTTGAACGAAATGGCAATCTACCGCGATCCTGAAATCGCTAAATACCGCCAAACTCATTTCGGACCCAAAGTCGAAATGTGGGCACCAAACTAATTATTTATAATTTAAGCGAATGAATTTTCGCTTCCCGCAGGACAGAACTGCGGTCCCCGAACTCGGCACGTCGAAATTCTCAGTCGTAATCGGAGTGCCATCTAACTTCACTGCACCCTGACCCACCAGCCGCTTTCCTTCGCTCGTACTCGGGGCAAACCCCAAATCCACCACCAGCTTAGGCAACCAAACCTTCTCGCCGGCTTTGATCGTATGCTCTGTTAAATCCTCCGGCGCCTGCTTTTGAGAGAAGACGCGTTCAAAATGGTCACGTGCTTTCCCGGCTGCTTCGTCATCGTGGAAACGAGCCACCATCTCCATACCAAATCGGACTTTGGCTTCTTTGGGATGCAGCTTTCCGGTTTCTACCTGAGCGAAAAGCGCATCTACTTCCGGCAGCGATTGGGAGCTAAGTAGCTGGTAATAGCGCTTCAACATCGAGTCGGGCAGGCTCATTAACTTGCCGAACATTTGCTCGGGCGCCTCGTCGATACCGACGTAGTTTCCCGTCGATTTGCTCATTTTCTGAACGCCATCGAGGCCTTCCAATAGAGGGACAGTGATGCAGACCTGCGGCTCTTGCGCATGATCTTTCATCAGTTCGCGACCGAGTAGCAAATTAAAAAGCTGATCGCGTCCGCCCATTTCGACATCGGCCTTTAAGACGACAGAATCGTAGGCCTGCAGCAGCGGATAGAGAAACTCGTGCACGCTGATGCTAACGTTTTCCTTAAATCGTTTTTTGAAATCGTCTCGCTCTAACATGCGCGCCACATTTGCATGGGCCGCGAGTTTTACAAAGCCATAGGCATCTAATTTATCGAGCCATTCGCTGTTGAAACGGACTTGGGTGATCTTGGGATCCAAGATTTTAAAGACCTGGCGCTTGTACGTCTCGGCGTTTTCCGCGACTTGTTCGCGCGTCAGTTGAGGACGGGTTTTGGATTTGCCCGAGGGATCTCCGACAAGCCCCGTGAAATCGCCGATAAGAAATACAATCTGGTGTCCAAACTTTTGAAAAGTCGACATGACCTGCAGCACCACTGTGTGGCCTAGGTGCAGATCAGGTGCTGTGGGATCGAAGCCGGCCTTGATGATGAGGGGCTTATTTGTCGCAATCGAGCGTTGGAGTTTGGTGAGAAGATCTTTTTCGAGAATGATTTCTTCTGCGCCTCGCTTGATTTCCTTTAGCTGCTCTTCCGCCGAAACCTTGCCCATCTCAATCTCCGTCTCCTTCGCTGTCTGAGCCCAGGCCCGACCAGCGAATTCTTTCAATCTTGGTACCTTTACCGTTGTCGTCGATATCAATGACGACACAGCCAATTCCTAAATTCTCGGTGGCGGCTTCGTAAGGATACGGCCGCTTGGTAATTAAACGCTGGATGACTTGAGGCGCGCTGAGACCAATCACCGAATCAAAAGATCCGGACATTCCCACGTCGGAAATGTAGGCAGTGCCACCTGGCAAAATGCGCTCGTCCGCCGTTTGCACATGCGCGTGGCTACCCACGACCGCGGCTACTTTTCCGGCCAAGAACCATCCCATGGCGTTTTTCTCGCTCGTGGCATCGGCATGCATATCGACGAAAATCGGAATGCCTGCCGGGATTTGGGCCAAGATTTTATCCGCAACTTGAAACGGGCAATCCACGTCGGCCATAAACACGCGGCCGATCAAATTCACCACACAGAGCTTGAAGCCATTGGTTTCGTAAATCTCAAAGCCTTTGCCCGGGCACGGCCATTTTTCGCAATCAGGAAAGTTGGCCGGTCTTAGCAGGCGCCTGTCTTTTTCAAAAATCTGCAAAATTTCGCGGTTGTCCCACGCGTGGTTTCCCGTCGTTAGAACGTGAAAACCCATGTTGGTTAACTGATTGAAGGTGCGGTGATTGACTCCGCGCCCGCCGGCGAGGTTTTCGGCGTTGCCGATGATGAAGTCAGGCGAGTACTCGGCTTTGAGTCGCGGCAGCGCCGCTGCCACGGCCTTGCGACCGGGCTTGCCGAAAATATCTGCGAAAAAGAGCACTCTCATAATGGGCCAGTTCTTACTAAACCCTTTTCAGTAAAAAGGGCCCCCATCCTAACATCCAAGCTCTCTTGAGCAAGCGGAGAGTCCCAGATTTGCTCATCTAGACAAACTCCCCAGTAACAGGCTGAAACACGCGATAGAAAACGGTCGTAGTAGCCCTTGCCCGAACCGATTCGGCTACCCCAGCGGTCGAAGCAAACACCTGGGACGAGAATGAGATCCCCTTTGTCCCAAGTCCAAAGCTGGTTAAGTGGACTTGCAGGTGGCTCGCCGATACCGGGGATTTGTTCTTCGAGGTCAGACCACTTGGCTAGTCGATAAAATTCCATCGAGCTGTCAGCACCCGTGCGCGGGAAAAAGCAGCGCTCGGGAAAAGCGTCCCAAAGCGGCTTCACATTTACTTCCCAAGGGCGCGAGACGAAGAGCCCTAGTCGTTTGGCGTTTTTGAATTCAGGAGTGCGAGCAATCTCTGCGCAAATAGTAGCGCTATGTTTGGCAATGGAAGTCGCTAGAACAGCACGGCGTTCTTTCCAATAAGATCGAACGAATGGTTTGTCGGAAGGGCGAGACAAGACTACTTCGGTTTTCGGACGAGCTCTTTTTCGACTTTTTCTAAGAGCTTGCCGGCCCGCTCCAAAACGGCGGATTGATAGGCGCGGGCTTGTTGGCGGCCGCGAATTAACTGACTAGCCAGATCACAGGCCGCAAGCAAAGTCGCGTTCTGCATACTTAAGCCCGGGTTTTTATCCCGTAAAGCATCGACGCTCCCTTCGACGAGACCAACCACCTCATCGAGATGAGATTCGCTTTCGTCGCTGCGTAAAACGTAAGTAAGGTTTCCGACCGAGATTTCTTTGGCGTTCAGCATAAGATACTTAACATGCTATTGACGACGAAAACCGGTGTCAAACTCCGGGGTGGCAAACAGTCGCTGCGAGCCCTCGTCGTTGCGAGCGAAGCAAAGCAATCTTCGATCGTTCGGAGATTGCTTCGCTTCGCTCGCAACGACGGAGGTTCGCAACGACCGAGTGAACTTTACTTGAGACATGTTGATTGCCGTCTCTGCCTCCCCCAAAAAAACAAAAAATAAAATTTCTATAGCGCCGAAGAGGCGAAGAGCTGAGACCGGCGCGGATAGAGACGGGGCAAGCATAAAAAAAAGCGAGTGATGGGTGGCTGGTGCGATGCAGTTGGAGTAGTGCGAGAGCGGGAAAGCCCTGGGGGGGGCTGCCTTGTTTCACAGTCTGCAGGGGAGGGTTGGTATGGGCTGTGGTTGGAAGAAGGGGGCCGGTGGTTTAGGGATTGTGCGCCGAGGCCTGAGTGGGAAGGCGCGGGTATAGTCGAGCGACGCGAGAGCGCGGGTGGCTCGCCGATTACAAAGAAACCCCAGTTAACTAGCCGGCTGGGAGACGAAAGCCGGGGGGGGGCGGAAACACGCTCCCCCAAAAGAGATTTTGCTATTGACGCGATTTACCGAACATTTTTTTGCTTTGTGGTAACCAAACTTAAAATCAATTCCTGCAGCGATACCTGCCTCCTTAAAACACGATCTTGGTGCCGTTCTTTTGTTTAGAGATTTTTCTGATGAACGCACATTACAGCTGCAAAGAAATCCAACAAAAAACTGGGTGTATAAGAGGGGACTCAAAGGAGTACCCTATGAAGCAGCACCCTCTGGATCAGCAAACAGCACAAATTATTCAGCGCTATCGCAGTGAAGAAAAGATGCTTATTTCTATTTTGCAGGAGATTGAAGCGCAGTTTGTCTTCAGAGAACTAGGTTACTCCTCGATGTACCAGTACTGCGTTGAACGCCATAAGTTTTCCGAGAGCAGAGCCTACGAGTTAATTTACGTTTCCAGAAAATGCACGGAAGTGCCGCAGCTCAAGGTGGCCATTGAAACCGGAGCCGTGAGTGTTTCTGCTGCAAAACGTATTGGGTGTGTGGTCACTCAAGAAAACGCCGAGCTGTGGATTACTGAGGCAGCTACTCTCAAACAGAAGGATCTTGAGAGAGCCGTCGCTACGGTCAATCCAAAGGCCGCGGTGAAGGAAATGGTAAGGCCAGTTGCTGCTGACAGGTCGATGTTGGTTGTTGGGATCAGTCAGGAGTTGGAGAAGAAATTGGCACGGGTGCGGGAGCTTGTCGCACAGAGTTCAGCTAAGCCGTGTGATTTGGAACGAGCACTGGAGCAGATGGCTGCATTGTTCCTAGAGAAAAAAGATCCGGTGCAGCGGGCCGAGCGCTTTACGCAGAAAAAGCTGATGACGGAATCCGGAGCCAATCAACATGTCTCAAGTAAAGTTGGGCGGCCTACTCAAAAGATTGTTCCTGCGGTTGCTAGGCAAACTCGCTCGCCCATTCCGACTGCTATTCGGCATCAGGTTATGTTGCGCGATCGGGGGGAATGTCAGGGTAAGACTGCGCTGGGCACTCGTTGCGGTTGCAGACAGTGGACGGATATTCATCATATTCGGCGCGTTTCATGCGGCGGGACTAATGATTTGGGGAATCTGCTTACGCTTTGTCGCAGTCATCATCGAGAAGTTCATCGGCGGTGACACGGAGATTGCTTCGCTGCGCTCGCAACGACTGGCGCTCGCTCGGCACGCCTGGGGCTCGCGATGACTACTTGGCTACTTGATCGATTTTTCCGAAAACCGATTTACCGTCAAGAATGTAATCGATTTTCACTTTATCGCCTTTTTTCAACCACGGCGTTTTTGGAGCGCCCACGTCGAGAATTTCCTGGAAGCGAGCTTCCGTCAGACACGCAAAACCGCGCGCTGCATCAGCATTTGAAATCGTGCCCGTGCCGATAATGCTGCCAGCTGACAGCGGCCGCGTGCGGCCAGCATGGGCGATGAGATCGCCCATCGTAAAATGCATTTCCGAACCATCTGGTTGGCCGAAGAGTTGTCCGTTCCACTCCACTTTGATTGGGCCGTGGATGCGCTTGCCGTCCCATGCTTTGCCCAATTCATCCGGTGTGACGACGATAGGCGCAAACGAGGAATTAGGTTTGCTCTGTAGGAAACCAAACATCGTTGGCAATTCGGTTTTGATCAATTCGCGAAACGTGATGTCATTAAAGAGAGTAAAAAGCGCGATGTAGTCGCCTGCTTTTTCAGCGGGGGTGCCCTTTGGCATATCGACGGTAATCGCCGCGAATTCGCCTTCGAAGTCTGCGCCGTACTGAGGATCCATAATGTCGAGGGGCGCGTTCCAAGCTAATAAGTTGTCGCTCACACCTTGGTACATCAGCGGAGTCTTTTTTGCCGATTCGGGCATCTCATCACCGCGGGCGCGGCGAGCGCGCATGACGTGACTGAGAAACGCACTAGCGTCGTAAAAACCTGCAGCTCGCGGCAGCGGTGCCAGACAATTATCGAGGTTAAAAGCGAAACTGCCGTTGAGAGTTCCGCGATCTAATGCGAGGGAAAGCTCCTGCAACCGGGGCGAAGCCGTCTTCCAATTTTCCAAAGCTTCCATCAGTGAAAAGATATCGGCGGAATCAGCATAAGCGGCTTTTTTGCCGTCTGCGGAAACAATAACGAGATCTCCGTCGCGGTTTGAGGCTTCTCTCGGCTTTATAGTTGCTAGGCGCATAGTCTCTCCAACTTAAGAAAACGTAGCAGTTAATGATTCGTCTGGTTCATCCACACTGCAGCTGCCAAATGAACCCGAATGAAAACGTCTCGCTGTTTCAATCTCTTCGACTGATAGCTCAGTGTCACGCCATCTAAAGCGATCAGCGCGGAATTCGAACTTTTGTGGGTCTTCTTCTTTGAGGCAGTTTTCGATCTTATGCACGCCAAAAGCGTCGCTGCCGAAGGCTTGCGAGAAATTCAGAGCCGCAAACAAATTCACAAAGCCAAATTGCCCATCATGGGTCACTGCCGAATGCAGGCCTTGGGTTACTTTGAACTTGAAGCGCGCGAAGGTGGTTTGGCTAATCGCCGCAGCCACTTCTGACGCGGTGGGTTTATAATGGCCGGCTAAACGGAATTTCAGTCCGGGCGTCCAACGAGAAATATCCTTCTCCTCCATCCACCGTCCGACGGATTCGATAACGGGCGTAAGGCGATTTTCAAATCCCTCACCCATCGAAATCTCGAGATAGAGATCGGTATTGCCGCCGGTGCTTTCCCAAAACCGATCGAGATAGGAACTCATGCGAACGGGGATTTCATTTACAGGCAGCTCAGGGATTTTTGCTTCGTATCCCAAAACCCAAATCTTCAACGAAGTGCCGGAATAACGCGCGTTAAAATTACGGATCTCGCGCAGGTCCCATTCCAGAGTGCGTTCCCAGTCGGCGAGTGCTGAGACTTCTGTTCCTAATGCCGTAAAAATCCAAGGGACACCGTCGGCGCCGCAATTAAAAAGACGAGGAGGGTGAAAGGTTTTGATGTCCGACCATTTCGATGTCAGTCGCCCCATCAACCAAGGATGACGCGCAGTCTTGCGAAAAGTGGCTGCACGATTCATCGCTTCATCCAGAGGAAGTGCCGCAGGCGGAAAGTTCCCAGCGTAATCAATCACATTCGAAAGCAATGCGTGCTTTGACGAATAAGAATCCATCAGTAGGGCCTCTCATAAATAGCGCAGGCCGGCAACCGGTAGAGGCGCCTCTAGCACTGCTGCCAAGGCTAGAGTTTATATCGAGAACACTATTAAAAAAAATTCGAATTACGACGAAAAGAAAGATGTAAGCAACCGCCTACCAATCTCACATCAACAGGCTTTCGGAGAAAAAAATGCGACCATTGACGGATGCAAATGATGCGCTCAATCAAGAGCGGAAACAGGAAGATTTGCGCTTAGGAGTCATCGAACGTTTTGAGAAGTGCCCGTACTGCCATTCCAAATTGATCTTCACTCACGATTTGAATTTGCAGAGTTTTGAAGTGACCGAGAATGGTCGCTGCTCTGGTTGCGGCATGCACACGAATCCTCGTAAGCATTCGCTTCAGTAGGTAGTGAGTAAGCCTCTAGCGGAAGACGTTGTAGACTTCCCAGATACCCAAGATCCACATCGCGACTTGCAGAGTTTTGTTCATAGTTGGAGAGGAAAGAGAAGCCACTCCCTCTAGGCAGATCGAAGCAACCAACAACTTGGATGCTAACGCATCCAGCGGTGTCCATGCGACCAGACACACCAAGAGCCACAGCGGAGCGACTCGGTAAAACCAATTGCCGTGACTAAACAGACTCGTGGCCGCGCCAACAAAGAACAACAAAAAGCTTAGAACCTGCGCTGTGTAGATGCCTTGAAATAGCTTTCCAAAATTTCCATTTCCAACCCAACCTAAAAGAGTGGCGCCTGCTCCCGAGCCGGGAGATGGCAGGCCGCGCGACGAATACTGCCACAAGAACACGGCAGCAATCGGTCCTAGGAACATTGCCGCGCGGGTGAGCATTACGCGATTAGGTGAATGTTTTTGAATCGTCCAAAACACCAATGCCAATAAAGGCATTAGTCCGACAAACCACGGTTCCGCTCCAAGCAAGAGCGCGCCCGCCAATCCCACTCCCCACCAAGTCTGCTCCACTGCCATGCGAATACAAAACGTCGTAAGCAAGCACGTTAGAGAAACTTGCGAACCCAAACTCAGCTCGTAACTCGTTGGCCAAAACACGGCGAGATAAAGCGCCGCACGGCTGATGTCCGTCGTCACGATTAGGTTGAGAAGTTTGTAGAGTTCAAAAAGAAAAAGCAGAAAGAACAGATTGGAGAGAATAAATACCGCCGATAACCCGGTGCTTCCCGTCATTCCCATCCATACGCGACCAACCCAGAAATAAGGATGCGATTGGCGCTGAAAGGTTTCAATCAATGGTTGATGACGAAGTTCGTTGAGAATGCGCACTTCGGGGACTTCAGAGATGCGAGCACTGAGATACCGATCCAAAAGACCAAGCGGTTGCAAAATAGGAAGAGAACGATTGGCCGGAAATTGCTTGGGCGCCATGCTCGCATTGATCGCAAGAAGCGCCACAAGATAGAGAGCGGCTCGATGGGAAAAAAACGCAAGGCTGACTCGCCACATAACTAAAGGATACCACAGGGCTAACGAATTTCGCCTAAGCGCGCTTTGGCCAGAGTTACGGCGACAACCGCTGCGGTTTCAGCCCGTAAACGATTTCGACCCAATCCCATCATCAGAGCTTTGCTGCGATTAAAGCTTTCCCGTTCTTGGGAGTTCCACCCTCCTTCGGGTCCAATAGCGACGGCAATCTCTTTGACGTCGGCAGGAAATGCCATTGCGCCTTCGCGTTCCGCCTCGTCGCAAAACAGCACTGGGCGCGGCTGCCACTGACTAAGCCATTTTTCTAGCGGCATCTCGGCCAACAGCTCCGGCAGGTGCGTCTCCTGACATTGCTTGCAGACTTCGAGCAAAATTTTGTTCCAACGATCGCCTTTGAAATCTCCCGGTTGAGAATGAGATGAACGAATGGGTTGAAACGCCCGAATGCCGATCTCAGTTGCCCGGCGCAAAATAAACTCGGTCGAAGCGGGCTTGCCCAAGGAAAACGCGAGAGTCAGCTTCCAGGGGTTTTCGATGCTTTGGACTGAATCGATTTGGAGTTCGACGGCCTTCTTGGACGTCACCAAAACAGTGCCTTGGCCGATTAGCCCCTTGCCATTGAAAAGTTCGATCTTGGTTCCTGATTCAATTCTAAGAACGCGCACAGCATGGTGCGCTTGCTCCGTTTCGAGGGAAACGGCTTGTCCGGAAGACCAATTACCTGGCTGGTAAAAACGATGAGGCATATCGTCTTGTATCGATACTAAGTATGGACGACAACCCGGTTTCTTCCGAGGCGTTTTGCCTCGTAAAGAGCTTCATCTGCTGACTTCAAAAGCGCGTCGGCAAGCGAGCCATTGGATGGAAACGCCGCTAACCCGATGCTGACTGTTAGATAGGCTGGGCGATCGGTCGTGCGAAATTCGGTGGTCTCGACGGCACTTCGCAGACGATTGCAGATCTCGTGCGCGTTGAGCATTTTGGTTTCAGGCATGACGATGAGGAATTCCTCTCCGCCGTAGCGACAGATACCGTCTGTCTTGCGCAAATTGCTCGTGAGGATCGCCGCGATTTTTTTCAAGGCTTCGTCGCCCGCAGGGTGGCCTTCCATATCGTTAAAATCTTTGAAATGATCCACATCGATCATTCCCAAAATCACCGAGTGGCCATACCGGCGCGCTCGTTCGAGTTCTTCCTGAAGCTTAGTAAAAATCGCGCGGCGATTGAGGAGCTTAGTAAGCGGATCGGTCATCGCCAGATCGTTGAGGCGATCATTGGCTTTTTTTAATTCAATCGTGCGCTGGTCGACTAACTTTTCGAGATCCCGATTTAGATTCCGAAGCTCTGTTTCTTTCGACTCTAAGAGGCGGTTCTTATCGAGAACGTCCTTTAAAAGTTTTTCGCGTTCGGCTCTGAGTCCACTCACTTGCGCTGCTTGCTCTACTGCGTGGATCAACTCTGAATTATTCCAAGGCTTAGTAAGGTAGCGAAAGATTTGGGCCTTGTTGACGACGGCCAAAATTTCTTCGGGATTGGTAAACGCGGTTAACACGATGCGTGAGCAATGTGGCTGCAACCGTAGCGCTTGTTCGAGAATTTCAGTTCCGGACATGCCCGGAAGCCGCTGGTCACAAATAACCGCTGAAAAGCCCGTAGAGCCAAGCAAGGCAACGGCCTTTTCTCCAGAGTCAGCTGTCATAATGTCGAAATGCGAGCGAAGGGTTCGCTCCAGCGCAGCAAGATTATCTTTTTCGTCGTCAACGACAAGAATTCTATAGCGAGTGGTTTGCATCGATTAGATCATGATGCAACCGAAATACCAAAACGTAAACCCAATCGCCCTTGGCGTATTTTGCACCCCGCCTATAGAATACAAAGGCACCTCAAATGGCGATTTTTTTGAGCCACATTGTCTAGGGATTTTTCTAATGAGACCTCTATTGCGCGTCCTTCTAGTGCTCTGCTTCCTGTCTACCACGGCTCTATTTTCTGAGGCGCCTCTGAAAAATGCGACGGAACCTTCGCCGCAACAGGAAAAGCTGCTCTCGCGCATTCAAGGAATTTTGCCGCGCAACGCAAAAGGACTTTCTGTTGGAGTGTTTGCTGCGACTATTTTCCCGCGTGAGTCGATTGTCTCGCTCAACGCCGATCAACTTCTTATGCCTGCTTCCGTCAGCAAAGTGTTTACGTCTTACACCGCACTAAAAAAACTGGGGCCTGCTGCTACGTTTAAGACCACCGTGCTGACCGATGGTCCGATTGCCGACGGCAAACTCACCGGAAATCTTTTTCTCAAAGGTGGCGGGGATCCGAGTCTGGTGTCCGAGCGGATGTGGATGATGGTGAACGAATTGATCCGCACCGGCATCAAACACATCACTGGCAATATTGTCGCCGATGCGACGTTCTACGATTTGGAGCGCACTCCCGATAGTCGCCCCAAGTATTTAAAAGATCAGGCGTACAACGCGCCTGTGGGCGCCCTGTCGTTTAATTTCAATACGACGACAGTCTATGTGCGGCCGGCCGAGCAAGTGGGCAAGCCGCCCACAATCGTGATCGATCCGGAAAATTCTTACGTCGATGTGGTGAACCAGGCTAAAACCAGTGCTTCCTCTTCGGAGACAAGCATTACAGCGAGTCGCACCGAGTATGTGAAAGGCGATTTGGGTGACACGGTTTTGCTGCGTGGTTCGGTTCCGATGGGTAGCAAAGAAGTGCGATTCTATCGCAACATCGTCAACCCGAGTCTCTACACCGCCCACATGTTTCAAACATTCTGGCAGCGCCGCGGTTTGAAACTCGATGGCGTGATTAAAGAAGGCGTCACTCCGGCAAACGCCAAACAAGTTTTGCAGTTTGAATCGCTTCCGATGTGGCAGGTGGTGTGGGGAATGAACAAATTCAGTAACAATTTTGTCGCCGATCAAATTCTCAAAAAAGTCGGCGCGGAAAGCTGGGGCGCTCCCGGAAATCTCACCAAGGGTTTGACCACGATGCAGGACGTGCTGGAAGACATCGGCATTCCGCGCAAAACCTACGAAATCAAAGACGGCAGCGGCTTAACGCGGGACACGCATGTAACAGCGCGTCAGGTTGTGCACGTCTTGCTCTCCGCTCACGATGATATGACCGTGGCGCCCGAGTTTATGTCGTCGTTTGGAATCGCGGGCGAAGACGGCACGCTGCGCAGTCGCTTTCAGGCCTCGCGATTACGCACGCAGCTAAGAGCCAAGACAGGTTCTCTGGATGGAGTGACCGCGTTAGCTGGTTTCTGTCCGACCAAAGACGCGGAGCCAATGGCTTTTGCAATTCTGCTCAACGATACCAAGCTGAAATACGGTAAAATGACGGGATGGGCAGACCAGATAGCCATGGAAGTCTGCGACTTTTCCCGAAAAAAATGAAAAACAATTTAATCTGTGCGCTTTTGATTTTGTTCAGCGGAGATCTGTTTGCGATTCTGCCGCTACCTATTCCAACCAGCGCGCCTGATCCCGACACTCAACCTGGCATTACTACCGTCGATGCGTCAGAGCCACTGCCTGGTTACACCGAGCTCTATACTAAAAGCCGTTTGCGCGAGATGGAGCTGCCGAACTTTGGAAAACAGAAACAGGCGCTGGGTTACACGCCTGGTGTCTTTGACGTCCCACCGCGCTTGCGGAAACGGGTCGATTTTTGGAAAAAGGTTTACACTGTTCACCCGAGCACAGAGGCAATCATCCACGATGCTCGTCAACTCGATATTGTTTACGGCGCGATCGATCTCACGCCCATCTCGCCCAATCCCACTCAGGCCTCCAAGGGTCAGTGGAAAGACCTGCAAAAGTATTTAAAAACTCAAAAGCAAGAAGTCGAACGCCAGCTCGCGTTCTTGCATGAGCGCCAGGATAATCCCGTCGATATCCCGCTGAATCTTTTCAAAGTTTTTAAGCAATTCGAAAACATTCATTCGCCGCAGAAGTTTCTTCGGGCGAAGCAAAACATTCGTGCGCAAATTGGTCAGCGCGACAAAATCGTACAGGGCTTTCTATTTGGTGGCCGTTACTTCTCTCAAATGATGGATATCTTCGAGCAGAAAGGCGTGCCCAAAGAGCTTACGCGCATCACACTCGTAGAATCGGCGTTTAATCTCTCTGCTCGCTCCAAAGTCGGCGCTTCGGGCGTATGGCAGTTTATGCGCGAGACCGCAAAACGATTCCTGCGAGTAGACGGCGGAGTCGACGAGAGAAACGATCCCATCGCAGCGACTTACGCAGCTGCAGAATTACTCCGGCAAAATTACGAAGCCCTGCAATCGTGGCCTCTCGCAATCACTGCCTATAACCACGGTAAAGAGGGCATGGCCCGTGCCGTAGAGCAGGTTCAATCGCGGGACTTAGCGGACATTATCGAACGCTACGACAGCCCGAATTTTGGTTTTGCGTCGTCAAACTTTTACTCCGAGTTTTTGGCGATATTAGAAATCGAACGCGAATACCGACAGCACTTTGGAAAGATCTTAGTCGACGCCCCACTCGAATTCGGAACTCTCCAAGTCGACAAAGAAGTTCGGTTTGATGAGCTTGCAGACGCCTGCCGTGTAGGCGCTGAGCAGTTAGCTGTTTTTAACCTCGCATTGACCGACGCGGTACTAGCCGGAGACCAGGCAGTGCCAGTAGGATATAACCTTCGAGTGCCGGCATCTTCGATTGAGAAATGCCGGTCCGGGTATCGCAACGTTACTCCCGTTTCGATCCCACCAGCGGACACAGCGAGTTAAAACACCATGAAAATCGGATTAGAAGTCTTCGTCGAAAAAGCTCACAAGAAATATAAAAAGTCCCGGTTGGGAGTTCTCTGCAACCAGGCATCCGTAGATGCTAAATTGCGGCATATTTCTGATCACGTTTCAGATAAAAAACTAGGGCTGACCATCGGATGTTTCTTGGGACCGCAGCACGGTATTCGCGGCGAAAAACAAGACAACATGATCGAGTCGACCGACTTTACTGATCCTCGCACCGGAGTGCCGGTCTACAGTTTGTATAGCAACGTGCGCGAACCCAGCGACGCGATGTTAGAGAACATTGATACTTTTGTCGTCGATCTCCAAGACGTGGGCACGCGCATCTACACTTTTGCTTACACGATGGCCAATTGCATGCGCGCCGCTAAGCGCACAGGTAAAAAGGTCGTAGTGCTAGATCGTCCGAATCCGATTGATGGCGTTACACTCGAAGGCAACTGCCTGAAGCCCGAGTTCTCGTCGTTTGTTGGCCAGTTTCCAATGATTGTTCGCCACGGCATGACGATGGGCGAACTGGCGCTGTTATTTAATGAAGCCTTTGGCATTGGGTGCGAGCTCGAAGTAATTCGCATGCAAGGTTGGAAACGCAATATGTCGGCTCCGCAGTGGAAACGCGATTGGGTTCCACCATCGCCGAACGTTCCTAACTATTACTCGGTGCTGACGTTCCCAGGCTCCGTACTCTTCGAAGGAACCAATATTTCGGAAGCTCGCGGCACGACTAAGCCGTTTGAATTTATCGGCGCGCCGTATATCAACGCTGACGCGCTTGCCGCTGAAATGAACGCCAAGAAATTTAAAGGCGTCTATTTCCGCGCTGTCTTTTTCCAACCGACTTATCAAAAATGGGCCGGCGAGGTTTGTGGTGGAGTGCAGATCCACGTTTCGGACGCTTCCAAGTTCACACCCTATCGCGTTGGCATTCACCTTCTTCAGGCAATGGCTAAACAAGGCGGCAATAAATTTAGTTGGAAAAAGCCGCCCTACGAATACGAGTTCGAAAAAATGCCAATCGATCTCATTGCCGGCACCGATAAGCTGCGCCAGTTGATCGATAGCGGCCAATCGCTTAAACCTCTCGAGCAGGCTGCGGATGCTGAATGCAAAGCGTTTGCAAAACTGCGTAAAAATTTCCTCCTCTATAAATAGCGGTTTGTTTTCTTAAGCAGAGGCGGCTACCGTTATCCCCATGCGAAAACTTCTGTTCTTGGTGGTCGTACTTTCTCCAACACTCTCTTTGGCGGCACAGGCCGGGATTTCTCGAGGCGGATTTGGTCTGCTGTTCGCGGATCACAACTCCAGTCGAAATATTGGCCAGACAGCGCGCAGCTCCGGATTTTCGGTACAAGCCCTAGGAGCAAAGTTTACTGGCACCCACGAGCAGACAGTGGTTCTCTCGGCAGCCTTCGCGCGCGGCGGCTTAGCTCTCTCGGCTTACGGCTCGCGCTACGGCATGGATCCAAAACTCAATGCGGCTTCAGAAGATATTTTCGGCGTGGGCGCCGGATTCGCATTTTCTGATTTATCGTTTGGTTTTTCCGCAGAGAAAGAGCAAGACGTCTACCGCACGATCGCTCGTACCCGCACCGCGGCCAGCGTGAGAGGTACCGTCACTTATGAAACCAAAGGTCCACTCATATTAGGATTGGGAGTTAGCACCACAGTCGACGCGGCGGTCCGCCAAGAGCAAACGGCCGAAGTAGCAGCCGGCTGGAAAATGGCGAATTCTGGAATCGAATTGCTTCAAACGATTTCGTCTCGCAACAGTGATTGGTCCACGGGATTATTGGGACGCTGGAATGGGCAGAGTTTTTACATCGCAGGCGGCGGTATTTACCTAGGCCTGCCCGAAGCCGTGCAAGTATTAGCGCGTGCTGGTTTTGTTTGGGGCCCGGTTGATTTCTCGGGGTTTGTTACTCACATCGTAAAGAGCAATGAAAATCCGTTTCACGGCATTACACTAAGAGCTGCCTTCTAAAGAAACCATGCTAGAGCATCTCTAAAAAGAACACCGGGTGGCCATCAATTAGCAGCTGCTCTATCACGCGGTAAGAATTCCCATACAGCTGCACTTTGCCGTCGATAATTTGCGCATGGTCTTGAGGATCCAACAGGGCAATGCGTTTGGCTTCGTGTGCTTCTTTCTCAAAGTATGGAAAATAATTTCCGTACAACGGCTCTAATTTCATTTCTGGATGGAGAAAATTTAAGCTCGTCGCCAGCCAGTAATCTGCGTATCCCTCTTGGACTTGCCGCTTTTGCATCTGCGTAACAATCTCTCGCATGCCCTCTAAGCGGCCAATGTCGCCCCGGACAAATCGAAAGTTGTAAGCACATGCGCAGAGGAAGACTGCCGCAGCGACTGCAATTGTCGGACGGCGCCAGTCGCGGCTGGAGCTCCAGATGCGATTCACCGTAAATGCCATAGCCAGAGAAACCGGCAGAAAAAGCGCAAAGGCATAACGCTGCGACGGTAAACTCGAAAACCTCGGCGAAGCCAGTAGCGGTCCAAGCGTTCCCCAAAACACACAGAACAAAAACGAAACCCGATCAAAGTGCAGTAGGGGCAATTCGCCGCGGATAAACTGGGCCAATAATCGGAACTGCTCGCGCATAAAAAACAGCAAGCAGCCTAAGACAAACACCGGCATGAAAAGGTAAATCGCCCCGTGCTCGGCAAACCCGTAACACTCTCCCATCGCCTGCCAGAGCAAATGAACGCGGTATAGAAAATCCGAAAGACTTCCGCCCAAGCTAAGCCTCGCATCAGAATGCAGCCCAAGGATGTAGTTGTAATAAATTTTTGGGAAATACCCGACGATAAAGACCGCTAGCACCCCAGCAGCTATTTTTGTGAAACTGGCTAGGAATCGACCATAGTGCCGCACAATTTGAATGCCGTGCACGATCGCAAAGAGCAGACCTGCTAGAAAACAGCAGATCATAAAATCCAGCCGATTATGGCCAGCGACGGGAATAGGATTAGCAGTCACAAAGGGAACAATGAGAAAGATGCCGGCCAGCGCTAGCAACACACCTCGCGGCCCCTTACTTCCCGGCAGCACGACTTTTAACAGGCTTTGTTCTCGTCGGTATTCTGACCGCAAATAGAAAAACGATGCGTGCAACGCCATCGCAAAAAAGAAATAGATCACCTGACCGTAGAGATAGAACGCGAATCCAGAGAGCAGCCCAAACGCCAAAGCCTCTAGAACAAACTGGCGGTTGCCCGAAATAATCTTCAGCAGGATTTTGCGATAGAGGAGAAAGAGAACAAGCCCGAACAGGTACGTCTGAGGATAATTCGGCACGGAGCGCAGCACCACGCCATACCACTGAGGCGGGCTTAGGATCAGAAACAAAACCGACAGCCAACCTACCGTAGGCGAAAACGACAGACGGACAACCCGGTACAACGCTAATAAGAGCAAGGTGTAGAAAAACGCCGGGACCAAATCCAAAACGCTGGGCGAACTGCCAAAGATTTTGAACAGTGCTGCGGCCATCGGAACTTCTAAAAGCAAACCTTGGTAGCCTACTCTGCCGACAAAGATCGGTAGCTCACCGTGAGAGAGAAAGCGCCTGGCGACCATCCCGACTAACGCGGTGTCGGAACTGTAATTCCACTGCCAAAAATAGAGGAAATAGGAAACTGCTCCCACGCCTGCTAAAATTGTAAAAACCTGCAATGCTTTGAGTCGATTAGCCATGAACTAGAGAATTTATGGCACACGGTGGGAGACATGGGAATATGCGACTGTTTGTAAAACGCCTTCTAAAACTGCTTCCAATGATAGGACTAGTACTCGTCACGGGCTGTGTACACTCACATCACAGGTCGGCCCCCAAAGAGCCGGCGAAAACGACGACGACCCTAACCGTTCCAGAGCAGGGATTGATCAAGAGCCGTGCAACCGCGATTGCGCGCCAGCTTGGCAAGACCCCACCCGAAGACCTTGAAAAAATCCGTCTGCAAATTGAGAAGAAAGGCGATTACGACACTTTCGTGAAGAGCTATCGCAAAGCGGGTGAATTAGAACGGGGAAAAATGCTGCTCGATGTCTCCACAACGGTGCATCCCCCTCCGGACCGAGCGGAAACCGCTACAGAGACGGCGCCTCCAGAGAAAAATTAAAGCTGATACTAATGCGTGGTTTGCTAGACGTATTGGGCGGCACTTCGTGTCGCACCCAACTTTCAAATAAGACAAACGACCCAGCCTTCGCCTGCACTTGGTAATACAGCCCCTCTGCGCCTGATTTCTTCATCGGCGCGTGCATGAACGATTGCATACGCGGATCTTCAATCTTCAGCGCAATGCTTCCTGGTGGAGTATCGACGTAATAAGCGCCACTGAGCACCGAGTGCGGGTGCAGATGCGACGTGTGGTACGTGTTCTTCGGCATGATGTTGAACCAGCAAGCCGTCATCGACAGCTCCATGCCGCGCATTTCCCATTTCAAATCTTTGGCAAACTTGGCTGCTTCTTTTTCTATTGCAGCAGCAAAATCCATAAACGCTGGACTCCGGTGGTGCATGTCACTGAGCGATGAATAAGAAGTGTACCCACCGCGGTAATTTTCCCGGGACCAATCCTTACCCATTTTGTCTGCGGCAGAAAACGATTTCACGTCTTGCATCAATCGACGATTTAACGACGCCGATGCACTGATAGAACCTTGGTACAGATACGTTGAGAATAGACCTTTAGAACTTCCTGGCATCGTTTTCAAACCTGCAACTTTAAATGACGGGGTTTCTCGGTGCGAAGAGCATTGGAAACGAAATTCTTCGGCACCGTTGCTTTGGGAACGGGAATATCAAACCAGCTACGCACATCTTCGTCTAAGCCAACACCGAGCATGTAATTATAGAGGGCTTTTTTAAGGCCTGGGAAAAGTGCATCGTGATCGACACCAGAGCTGTCTTCAAAAGCGATATCATTCACTGCAAATGTCGATGGTACCTGCAATAATTTGATGCCGTATTTGCCGGGATTTTTCCCTACCGGGCTGTGAGTCGTCACAGCGAAGCGATGCCAGAAAGCTGATTGAATGCAGCCATTGGCAAAGAGCTGGCGAACATATTCCAAAGCGTCGACTGTCTCCGCAACGGTTTGCGACGGAAATCCGTACATTAAGTAAGCGTGCACTAAAATTCCGCGCTGGGTAAATGCATGGGTAACGCGCGCCACCTGATCGACGGTAACGCCTTTTTCCATCAGCTTAAGCAGGCGATCGGAAGCAACCTCTAATCCACCGCTCATCGCCACACAGCCGGCTTGCGCTAAAAGCTCCACGAGTTCTGGGGTGAATGTTTTTTCAAAACGAATATTGCCCCACCACGAGACAGAGAGGTCGCGCTCTAAAATTTCCTTCGACATGGCGGACAACAGTTTAGGTGGGGCCGCCTCATCTACAAGATGAAAACCAGTTTCACCTGTTTCTGCGATTAGCTTTTGCATACGGTCAACAACACCGGGCGCGGATTGGGGTTCGTAACGAGAAATATAATCGAGCGAGGTGTCGCAGAACGAGCACTTCTTCCAATAACAGCCGTGCGCCAGAGTAATCTTATTCCAGCGACCATCCGACCACAGACGATGCATCGGATTGAGCATCTCACACAGCGACGGATACTCTTTTAAGCGAAGGCCTTCGTAAGTTGGCACTCCTGCGTCACGAAACGGAATATCGTGGAGTGAAGCATCCGAGTGCAAAACCACCTTGCCATCCTTTCGCATCAACGTGCGCAGCAGGGGACCAGGCAGTTTCGCTTTGAGGCTTTCCAAAATACTTAGGAAGGGTCGCTCGCCGTCATCGAGAGTGATGTAGTCGATAAAATCAAATACGCGCGCATCACTCAGAGTACGTAATTCTGTATTGGCATAACCACCACCCATAGCAATCCGCACTTGAGGACGTTGCTGCTTCGCACGCGCAGCAATCCGAAAGGCGCCGTACACGTTTCCGGGAAAAGGTACGGTGAGCCCAATAAAGTCGGGTGAGTGGCGCTCGAGCAGGGCGTTCGTTAATTCGTCGAGGCAGTAGTCCACGTACGTAGGATCTGAATTGAGCGAATTGAGGATCGGATCAAAACTCGCGGCACTCGCTGCTAACTTCTCTGCATACTTCGACAGCTCAAACCGCGGATCGATCGCATCGCGAATAAAATCGGCGACATCGTCGATAAAGAGACTGGCTAAAAACTGCGCTCTGTCTTGGATTCCCAACTGGCCAAACGCCCAGGCCAAATTGTCGTCGGAACCATCGTCCATTTCGTCCAAAATCGAGAACCGTGGGCCTCGAGGCAAAAAATCAGATGAGACAATCCGATGCGCCAGCGTCGAATCCTGGTGCTGCAAAAACCGCAACACGGGCTCCATCCTCCGGGCATAGGCGTCCTTTTGGAGCAGGAACGACTGCACTGTATAGGGCAGCTTCACTTTCTTGCCAGCCTTCTGCGATTCCACGATTTGGGCCATTTCTAAGAGCCCTTGGCTGCTAAACAAACGCAGAAACAGCTCGAGCGACAAATCGGCCTGTGAAACGTCGTAACCCTTTTCCTTAAGAAACCCCGTAAGATACGCCGTCGCCGGGTAGGGCGTGTTGATCTGGGTCATGGGGGGTGTGAGGAGCAAGATCCGCATGGAGAGAAGTGCTTAACAGTTATGGACCTGCGGAATCAAGAGTCCGCGAAATTGCTTCGCTTCGTTCGCAACAACGGCAGTCCTTGATTGTTTGAGGCCGAATATGAGAGTTAAACCCCCATGCAAGGCCGTATCTCCCATCACGTCACTTCCGAGGACACCACCGTCTCTCGGTGCTTAGAACACCACTTCCGTCTCCAGCCTGATCAAATCAATGATCTGCTGAAGTTAGGCGCAATTTACTCAAATAAGCGACGAATTCTAGAAGACCGCGCCTTGCCGAAGGGTACGTACTTGCGTCTGCATTTGCAGCCAAAGCGCTTCCGCGTTCAGCAGATTGATTGGAAATCCCGCGTAGTGCACGAGAACAAAGAGTTCATGGTTGTGAACAAACCATCGTGCGTTCCCGTCCATGCTTCGCTTGATAACCAGGAAGAAAACGTTCTTACGCAAATGCGTAAAGCCACTGGCCTGAATTTATTAGTTACCCAACGACTTGATATTCCGGTCTCCGGACTTTTGGTTTTTGCCAAGACTCCTGAGTTCCAACGTCGCTACAACACTTGGTTGAGTGAGAAAAAAATTCACAAAGTGTATGAAGCGCTGACCGCAAAAGCACCCACTGCGGGCTTTCATGTGCATTACATGGAACAGAGCGAACGCAGTCCCAAAAAAGTCGTCGCTGAAGAAAAGCCGAAGTGGCTGCGCTGTGAGCTCACTATTGAAAGCGTCACTGAAACCGAAAAAGGTTTTGTTTCACGTCTATATTTACACACGGGTCGTACCCACCAAATCCGCGCGCAGTTAGGCGCAATGGGTTGTTCTATTTTGGGCGATGCACTTTATGGCTCGCAGAGTCGCTACATCCCCGGACAAATTGCGCTCTTCGCTTGTCGATTAGAAATTCCAGTCGTCGGTGGCCCAAAGGCTTGTTTTGAATTACCTTCCCCTTGGGGGAAAACCTGCCAAGAATCAGAACCTTCACAGGTCTCGTCACCAAAGCCTGCTTAATCTTAACTTTCGCATTCGGGCTCCTAGTCGAAGCTGCGGAACTCAAGGTCATCGAAGCAGCGAGCCATAAGTAGACCTTCGATAGACTGTTTTATCTAAATCGCAGTCTAGATATTTGAAAGTGTGTCGAGGACGTTCCTAGCCCCTTGGGCGCTCCGTCGCTCATTGGGCAAATGCGCGATTATACTTTGTAAGAAGTGGTCGTTCTTGATCCATGCCTTCATCTCTCGCCGCAGATAATCCCTTAAGTCGTTGGGCGCCGCAAAGAGGTCATTACGAATCTGTTTCCGCCCATCGACCACGGTAACAATATCTTCGAAATCTTTGCTAACCAGGAAGTCCATTTTGCCTCGACCCTTAAAAGCTTCCACTTTGGTTGCGATGAAATAGCAAACCGAGAAAGTACGGATCTCGGCTTCTGACGGAAGTTTTACAACGACTGAATTTTTCATCGCGGGCTTATACCAAACATTGGAAAAGCCCAGTATGGAAGGCTCCGTCGGCATAATATCTACGGTGACGCCGGAGTAAGTCCAACGACACACAGGCGCCCCCTGCTCCACTGAGTTTTTGAAACCGAGTGCTCTGAGTTTCTTTTCAAGTTTTAGATAGTCTGTACGGGAAGCTATTTCTATAACGCAATCGACGTCATTAGTTGGCCTAATGGAGGAATCAGACTGAAATAGTTCATCGGATAGATAGAGAGTAACCGTGGCTCCACCAACGAAAACGAATTCCGGGAGAAGGTCTTTCAGACCAGAGGCCACGATTTCGAGCATGTGAATGTTGTGGCGTTTTGAGTTCATGCTGTAGCTAGTCGTTGGGTTAGCAAATCCTTGGCCAATTCTTTTTCTCGAGTCCTCCCAAGCCTAAGGGCGTCGATGAGCGCGAACATTTCGTAGAGCTTTGAGTCCTGTGCACAAGCGCCGGGAACCGCCGAGTAAAGCGGCTCTACTGCTAGCCCCTTAGATTTTCCCATTCGAGAAGGCCACACATAAGCATCCTTAGAGTCTGAAATAATTTTCCCCTTCAACGGTGAGGCTGAATGGGCAGTGGGTAAACCCACACTCGCCTTTCCCACTTGTGCAGGAAAAATATAACGAAGCCCGGAGATCAAGAACTCGGTTAAATTTGCCCGGATTGGACGTCTTGTCAGCGGATCATAAAGACCCGCAAAGTCCGCCCTTTTCACCGCTGAATGAACTTCTGATTGGCTGATTCCCAGAGCGAGGGCTATTTCCCCGTAGCGCCACGGCTTGTTAGATTGCCAGGTAAGTAACTTGAGGAGGACGAGCACGTCCTGCGGCTTTAAGTGGGTTCCTATCTTCATGCTTTCATTTTATCAGATCGTTCGCATTTTGCGAATTAAATTCGCTAAATGAGAATATTATTCGCATTATGCGAACGTGGAAACGGACGTTCCGCCACGCGTACAGTGCCAGGCGTTCATCAATGGCGAAAGCCACGTCTTTAAAGCGGTGGCAGACAACGAACGCAAGGAGCTGCTGTTAAAGTTTTTGAAGACTCATCTCGCGCCTTAACTGCTCGCGTTATTTTCACCCGCTCGACTGCAAACCCAACCGCTGCAAGCGTCTCCGACGCCAAATTGTGCCCATTTCTCCACTTAAGCTGAGCTTCGCGCTCACCGAAAAACCTCCGTATTGACCGGGGCATCCGTTTGCCCCTTTCCACTGGAGAAGAAATGAAATTTACACGTAATTTAGTCGCGCTTTTTGCGCTCTTTGTACTGCCCGTGATGATGTATGTCGCGGCCTGCTCGTCCAAAACACCTGAGTATTCCTACGCCGGCCCTGGCTCCAAATGGGGCGTAACATTGAAAGAAGATGGCACGTTTACCATCACCCACGCACCGGATGTCGAATCAGATGTGGATATGACGGTGAATGGAACTTACACCCGTCTTAGCACTGGTTTTGTGAAGCTCGTAGTGACCAGCGCCACTGGAACGGATGCCCCCTCTGCTGGAGAAGAAGCATACGGCTTAGAGATCCCAGGATTTGCCTTCATCTTGAAGCCAGTTGGCGAAGATTCCAACGTGATCCCGATGGTCGCTTCGGGAAGCTGCCCCACTGCAAACATGGCAGCAAACTGGATCATGTTAGAGAAGAACGATACCGCCGATGCTTCTAGCTCGGTTCAGGATTGGTATGGCACGTTCACACACAACGTTTCGACCAATGTCTCCACCGTTGCGACGAAATACAGCTTGGTCAATACAACGGACCAAGGAAGCAACACCATCTCGGGAACCACTTGCGACGCTGGTTTGATGCACCTTGAAGGCGACAACGTCGATATGTTCCTGACTTCTGGCAACGGCGCCATTGTTCACACCAATATTGACGACGAAAATGACGACTCCTTTATCGTCGCATTCCCCACGGAGACCATCTCGGCCGCTTCCGCATTAGACGGAACTTATGCCGGTATTGTTTTCGACAAGAGTGCATCGTCTGGTTCTGAAAATCGTATTTTCCCCATGAAAGTAACTTTCACAGCTACGTCAGACACCCTGGCAGCTGCGGTGGGAACGAAGTTGACCGATGTTGAAACAGGTGAAGAAGATTCGGGAACTGCAACCATCGCGCTCACTAGCTTCAACAGCCCGTCTGCCGGCTTCGCGCGTGGAACGATCACGTCGAACTCGCAAACTGGAAACGTGGTCTGCAACGTGAACACCAACGTTCAATCCACTGGCAAGAAAGTGCTCTTCTGCATTGCTCAATCTCCGGGCAATACCACGAAGCACTTCAACTTCTTGGCCGTTTCTAAGTAAGAACAGTATTTGCAAGCCGGGTCGGCCTTCGGGTCGGCCCGGTTTTTTTTTGCCCGTCTTGCTTCAACCCCGGGCCCAGTGTACTTTTCGGTCCTGCTGGAAAGATGGGCTGGTAGCTCAGCTGGGAGAGCGCTGCGTTCGCAATGCAGAGGTCGAGGGTTCGATCCCCTTCCGGTCCACCATCTTACTGTCCTGAAGTAGTCGTTCCACGTTTTCGTGGTCTTCATAGGATTTTTGAATCCGCAGCGGCAGTAGAACTTTTCCAAAAAAAAACGCGTTCCCCGGTAGCTCCGCAGGATCGCGCTTCATCAAAAACAAGACTCGAACTAGATGCAACCGACATCTTTGAAATCGAGGTAGATCTCAAGTTCGTCTGGCGTTGAAGCGGTTCCGGGAAGTCCGGCCCGAGTGCATGAGTAGCTGAATGAGTTTGGCAAGTAGCCGATACCTGCTTCGCTTTCGTCGGCGACGGGCTGGGAGTCGAAAAAGTCCCCAGGCAGTGGGCAACCGCCAAGCGTGTTGTAGTAGTGAGTAAAAGTCATAGCGATGTTTGTACTGGAAACGTTTGGAGTGCCATCAAGTGTCACATAAGGGGTAGTTTCGAAACCGTTGTCTTCGCAACGCGATGAACCCGCGACCGTAGTTCCGGTTCCTACGTTTCGCGTTCCTCCTACAACAGATGACACGCTGTCCGAGGTAGCTTCATAACGGTTTCCGAGCTCTTCTTGGCCTACAACAGCATTGTTGTAAGACACTCTGGGAAAGGTGACGCCTTTGGAACCGAAATTAGCCAAAAACCCTTTTCCTTGGCTGTTTTTTAACATGACCAACGCGTTGTCTTCTTTCACGTTCGAACCCTGAACTGCGAACTTAATTGTGGACGCAATACTGCTCTACGCGCAAAGCGTGATAGCAAATGCGCTTACCAGTAAAAAGGCTTTCATGATGGCTCCCATGTTGTATTTAGGCTGTAGTAAAAACTGCTTCTGAGTGTAACACGACGTGAAACAATTAATGTTTGTTTGATTTATGCCAGAACTTGGCGAGCATTCACTTCTTGCGGAAAATTGACTGTTCAATCATCAAATAAACCTCTGTGTCGTTCCGGTCGGAGTCGGTAACTAATGAGTGCTGTTTGTTTATCGGTGCTCTCTAGTTTGACCAGTCCCGGCTCCGATCGCAGCCGTAGCGGCCATACTCCGGGGACAGCACTTGGAGCTGGGATGTCGTTAATCGAAATCGTCAAGCGGCGAAGAACATGCAACATCTCCTCGTGATGTAGCGTGTCGCCGCGTCAAGCCGCCTACCTAAGGTGATTTGTGACTATTTGTGAAGGAACAAATGTCACATTTTGCCTTCCTAACTCCGAGAGATATCCCGATCTCTCAGCATGACTTCAGAAGCAAAAGCATTAAAGGAACTACAGTTTTATCTTTTCTATAAAACTTACGTTTGGCCGTTCTATCGAAAATTAGTGGGAAGTAAATTAACGAAGCGATGCAATCGCTGCAATCTACCCGCGGGTTATGGTGAGCTAACCGAGACGTCCTGCCGAGTGTGTGAGGTGTTGCACGGCAGGCCTGAAAGCTCGGCGAAGACCACACCTAATTTAGCCCATTACCAGAGGGAACTGGATACATGCGTTAGCGACGCCATGACTCAATCGAAATCCGCGTACGACGTTGTAGTTCTTTTTAGTGGCGGGAAGGACAGTTGCTATATGGTGCATCGTCTGCGCCAGGATTACCCGCGGCTTCGAGTTTTGGCGCTTACGATAGACAACACATTTATGAGCCCCGTTGCTTTGACGAATATCTCCAGCGTGGTGGCTAAATTGGGTCTAGCGCATACGATTATCCGACCTCCTGCTGCGATGATGGAACGCATGTTCCGCCATGCATTTCTGAATTTGAATGCCAAGGGTTGCTCCGGCACCGTGGATCAAGTCGATGGGGATGTATTCATAGATATCGGAAGAAACTATGCAAGCCGCAACGGCATTCCATTGGTGTTGGTGGGCCTTTCGGTGGTTCAGACCGAGGAGATTTTAAAAACGTTTTCGGTTTGTTTATCCGGGCCGCTGCATGACCAAGATCGTCGACATATCGCCCATATGGCAGTGCGGGATTTTCTTTCCGAATCAGAAATTCGAGAATTTCTCTGGTGTCCAAGCCAGGTAAGCAAAGAACGACATCCCACATTGGCTTTTCCTTACTATGCATGGCGACTTACTGAGCCCGAGATCAAATTGCAGGTAGAAAACTTAGGCCTACTCGATTCTCGATTCCAACACCCCATGATCACCAATAGTTCTCTCATTCCGTTGATGGGGGTGGTGGATGTAAAGAGACTGGGTTTCTCGTCGTTCGAACCAGAGTTTGCACGCATGGTCCGAGAAGGTAGGGCCGACAAGACGGAGTGGCTCTACACATTTGAATTGCTGGAGTATGCCGCCAACACGGGAAAGTTCTTGGGCGACTCTGTCAAGACTCCGCTCAAGCGTTTGGGCCTGACACTCAAGGAGCTGGGAATTGAATAAAGTAATCTCGCTCTTTAAAGCGCTAAACCGTTTTGCCGATCGAACTCCGGACATCGTTGCTCTTCGGGAAACCGATCGCTCTTTGACCTATTCTCAGTTGCGTCAACAGGTGCACGTTTTCTCAAAATCAATACGGCAATTGCAGGCCCCGCGGCCTATCGCTGTTTTTGGTCCCAACACACTTGAATGGCATGTGATTCACTTGGCCGCACTTCAAAACGGCATTCCCGTTTGGGGAGTTGATCCCACCACCGATGGGGAAATATTTTTACGTCAGTGGAAGCAAGTGAACCCCGCGTGCATATGGGTTGAAAAAAAATGGCGCGATAAACTTCCCCTTTCCAAACTACCCCCCCTGTCCGTGAAGTACATTGAGCCTGTTTCATTTGGAAAAAGTACTCTACCCGATGCACCATTTATTGAACCGACTGGAAGCTCCAGTGCCACACTCGTTTGGACTTCTGGCACGACCGGAGATCCAAAATGCATTCGGCACACTTATTCCCAACTCAATCTCGCACTTTCTGTGATCTCTGAGAATTTGGTTCCCATTCGTAGGTCCATTTCGTGGCTTCCATTAAGCCAGCTCTTCCAACGCATCAGCGATTTGTTGACGCTTTGCCAGGGGGGAGAAGTGTTTCTATCCAAAGGCCCTCTGCACATTTTTGAAGAGACTCGTCGCTTCGGACCTGATTTTCTGATCGCGGTTCCCAAGATACTCGACAAAGTACGAAATCGAGTTTGCATGCTTGCACCCTGGATTGAGCCTTTAGCTGCTACCAGTAACTTCATATGCCGGGCTATTGCATCTCTAACTGCCCGAGTACTTCTTCGATCTCTGCTTGGCAGGCGTATACAATTTTTCATCAGTGGTTCGGCGGCCCTCAATCCACGCACTGAAAAGCTATTCGACGCGGGCGGAATTCCAGTGCTGCAGGCATATGGCACCTCAGAATGCATCGTCCCCATTGCAATGAATTCACTGTCCGATAAAAAAAAATCCAGTGTTGGAAGGCCTACGCAGCCCCATGAAACATCGATTGCCGCGGATGGAGAAATTCTGATCCGCAGCCAGGGTATTTCTCCGGATGTAAATTCAGATAGGTATTTGCGCACCGGGGATTGCGGGCACTTAGATGATCAGGGCTTTCTGTTTCTAACGGGGCGAAAATCCGATGTCTTTAAGCTGTCGAACGGAAGAAAGGTGCACCCAGCTCCTTTGGAAGCCATTGTGGAGAGCCACCCCGCAGTGGAATCGGCCATACTGTGCCCCAGCGCCGAGGGGGAATTCATTGTCTCCATCACAGCCGTTTTACCAGAGGCTTCCGGGACTACCGAAAGTCTCCTCCCGGAAATTCAAGCTCTGTTTCGGCACCAACCCAAGTACTGCATTCCCCAGCAGCTCATCCTGTGCGGCCCTTTTTCCGTTGCCGCAAATGAACTGACGCCAAATTTAAAAAAACGCCGGCGCGTGATCGAGCAAAAGTACTTGCCCCGGAAAGGCCAGGCCGCATGAAATCGATTTTCCTCAGTGGAGCCACGGGAATGCTGGGCAGCTTGGTGGGATTTCTTCATTTACAAAAACCGGATTCGCGCTTGGTGGCGTTCGTTCGACCCACTTCTGAAAATGCCCACGCTCGTCTACTACGTTCGCTCCGGTTTTGGGGTGCGGTGGATCCCATTAGAATTGAAGTGGCGGTGGGCGATATTACCTGTCCTCAATTTGGACTAGATGGGGAATCGTTTAAAAAAATCGCTCGCGATATCGACGCTATTATCCACTGCGCAGCAGATCTTCGTTTAGATCAACAAGCGGAATCCGGAATTCGTAACAGTACTGCAGCTGTTGAAAATATTCTGCAGCTTGCTGATGCGAGCGGGTGTCAAAAAATCGAGCACGTTAGCACGGTGGGTGTTGGTGGTGCTCACCCGCGGGTTGCCGAAGAGACTTTTGATTTCCCCCGACGCTATCGCAACGGTTACGAGGCTTCCAAAGCGGCCGCCGAGTTCCAAATGGCAAAAGCTATAAGTCAGGGGGTTCCTATCACGATTCATCGGCCGAGCATGATCGTGGGTCACAGTGTTTCTGGCGCATCTCCCAGGGGGCAAGTATTTTCATATCTCTGCAAGTTTTTGTCGGGCAAGAAAACCAGAGGTTTTGTTCCCAACCTTTCGAAGATCCGATTAGATACAGTGCCGTGTGATTACGTTGCCTCGGTAATTCTCGCATCGGCAGCACGGCCCGAGTGGGCCGGGCTTGTCCTTCATGAATGTTCGGCCAATAGAGCGCTGAGCGTATCGGAACTTGCTAAACGAGTTGCCGAGACCTTCGAACATCCTTTGCCGACGCAAATTCCGACTTCGCTCTTCCTCTTGGCTGCGGAATGCTGGGTGTGGGCGATGCGGCGAAAGACCGAAAGTGCTAAACTCAAATTTATTCTGCCTTACCTAAAAAATGATCAGATTTTTGAGAATGGTCAAACCCTTCGACTAATCGCAAACACTGGCATTCATTTTCCGCCGCCTGAGCGCTACCTGCAAAATGTATTGGAGCACCTTAAACAGGCACGAAACCAGAGGGTCGAACCTCCACAACCCGCTTCAGCTGTTTTGAAAAGCCGCTGAAATCTCGGAAACCCACTTCCACGGCAGCGCGAGGAAAACTCATGGATTGCTCGGCCACTAAAGCAATAGCATCCATAATTCTTAGACGATTACGATAACCGACGGGGGGAATGCCGTAGTCCTCTGTAAACTGTCGGCTCATTACTTCGCGCCGAACGCCGAAAGAACGAGCCACGTCGGATATTTGTATGGGCTCGCGGTAAGTGCGGTCGAGATGCATTTTTAGCTTGCGAGCAATTCCAGAAGTCTTCGCGCGCCGACTGACGAAGACTAGGTCAGCGGGAGCGGCCGTGGCTTTTTCCAGTAAACCAAAAACCTCGGCGGCGGTACGGGGAAAATCCATAGTCGGCGAACAGGGTACGACCATTACACTTGAAATGGCTCTCTCAGTGGGAACCGGTTCGTAGCAGCGCATACATTCAATGGCAAAATGCCCACTTAAATTCAATTCTACGGGTTCGAAAGCCGGCTGAAAGACCCAAAAAGAAGAAGGTGGGGTCCACCATCGTCCTTGTTGGAAGATTTGCACCTGCCCGACATCCAGGGATCGGAAGAGCGCAAAGTACCAGGCTCTGGGGCTTACCTCGAATCGGTACTCGGTCTGTGAAAGAGATTTCTCAAAATCATAACGCCACAGGTTTGCCTCAGCGCCGTAAAGTTGAAGAGCGAAGGTAGGCGTGGATAACCGAAGGTTGTTGGGTTGTGGAAGCACAGCCGCAATAAATCCCCGCCAACGCATTTCCGTCAAGGAGCGTAGTACGGGAGGTGCATGCACATAGAATAGCAACGATTTAATTCTCGGGCGTACCGATTGGGCAATTGTATTCAGCATCTGGGAGTCGAAGCAGGGACGGTTCTACTTGACCGCTCCTTACCGACCTGGTTAGTGCTCGTCCGATGCATTACCTCATTTGTCTGGCGAGTTTATTGTTGGAAACAGCGGGATGGGCAGCAGATTTAAAAACCCTGTACCCGCATAATTTTCCACTCCCTTGCCACAATTTAATCCGCACCGTCGTGGATGTCCGCCATAAGGGATCCACTTTTACGATGAGTGCCCCGTCGGGAATCCCGCTTGTGGTGCAGGTCTCCCGGGATGTAGTCACCGTACGAAACTTAGAAACGGGAGAAACAAACGAGCTCGGACATTGGGCCGATTTTCGTATCCCCGGTAGCAAACGCATCTCCGCAGCCGCCCTATCCCCTAATGGTCATTGGCTCGCGATTGGACGCGCCGACAAGCACCAGATTGAAGTGCGTGCCCCCATGACTGAAGTGGACGCTCCCCCACAATACGTCGCGAACCTTCAGATTCCGGAATTATCTAAAGCCGAAATTCGAGGTATCGAGTTTTCTCCTGACGGGCAACATTTGGCGGCGGTCAGTTACAGCGGAACAGGAGAATTGTTTAAGTTGGGCAAACGCAAGCTCAGCTCCCAGGTTTCGTTTGAAATGACAGACGGAAAGATTTCCAAAATCCGAACTTTGGAATTTTCTCCGGACAGCCAGTGGCTTGCCACGCTTTCTGCGGGTGGGGTGTTACAGCTCATAGAAGTGGTACGTAAACAACATCGCATTTTTCCCTTATCTAACGCTGCTGAAACGCCAACGGACCGTGCCCATCACATTGCGTTCACCGGCGACAGCAAAACACTCATGGTGAACACTCGCAGCGGATTAAAACTTTGGAACGTGGAAAAAGGGAAATGGCGAGAAAAACAATTTGCCGGTTTAGCTTTCGGTTTTGAGATTGCCGATTATTGGATCCTACTGGGCAACTCAGCGGAGAGTAACGCCGTCTTTGCGTATCACACACCATCGGGCGAGATGCGCGAAATTGTCCCGCACAATCAATTCACTGTGCTGCTCCCCGAGGGAGTCGCGCAATTTATCGGCCAAAAAACTACATTTTCTCTAGTGCCTCCTCGCGCTTTTGCTTCCGGCATGGACGGTCGCTATTTGTTGATGGGAGATGCAATGGGAGCCGTTCGGGTTTTTGAAACTCAGACTTTCCGAGAAGTAGTTTCGTTCCAAGCATTCCCATTCGACGATAGTCCCTTACACCCTGGAACGGTGTTGGATCGCTTGTGGGCGGGAGATGCAAAAGGCACTTTTTTTTATGTGTTAGCGGATGACAAAGTGGTGCACGTGCCAGTGCCGCTCAATGTAAATTCTCCGGACTACCAAGATTCTATTGAGTTCCGAGAATACCAAAAAGCACAGACAAGCGACCAAAGCCATGTTCAGTGGGTGCGGCGCTTTAATCTCCACGCCTTTCTGGCCCCTCAAAGAGCTCATAATCCCCAACTCAACTAAACAAGACTCCGTCACGCGATTGTCGTCAGAGTCGAAGGATAGGAAGTATAACCGCCCATTTTCAGGGTGAGGGGTATTCGCCATAAATCTAGTTACGAAGGCGGCGTGATCGTCCTCGATGCGCAAGGCAACACCGAGCAGCGTTTGGCTAGGGCCTTTTGGCCTGGAAACGCCCGGCTTTACGACGAACCATATCAAGGTCTGGCGCTGCGTAGAAACCTAAGATAACCGCCTGAAAATTTCGCACTTCCGGCGATTTTACGAGACTGCGCGCACGCGGCAGGTCCCAGCATGGTATGGACGGCCGTTGATGGTGTTCCCAATGGCAGTCGGTATTGTGTGGAACAGCACCGCGGATTAAGAGCAGGTTTTCATCGGCGCGTGCGTCCGCAGAAGCGCAAAAAGGCGCCCTTTCCCCAGATGCCTGGGCAACGCAAGCGTGGAAACGTTGCTGTATCGTTACGCTACTTTCTTAACGGCAGCTCCTGTGACCCATTCACAATACTGCACAAGATGTTCTGCGCTCTTATCCCGAGCATATGCACCAGCGAGCATTCGGCTAGCCACGGCGTAGTTTGAATTCCGAAGCAACGCGTGAACATTTTTTTTGAAGCTGCCTTTAGTGAAACGGTCGGATCGCATCACTTTGGCGGCAGATAGAGCGGCCAGACGCTCCATTCCCATATATTGGTCCATGTTCGTGCAAACGGCGAGCATTGGGACGCCTGCCTTTGCGGCTTGTTGTGCAGTACCACTGCCCCCGTTAAACACGACCAGATCGGCGACGGCCGCACATGCATTGCCCGGTAGGTACGGAGCACTAAAACAGTTTGCAGGCAGATTCGGCACGCGTGCCCCCGCACCAGCAAAAAGCACGGAAACGGGGAGACGCCCAAGCACTTCCAACATTTCCGGTAGAACCGACTGCCTTCCGGTACTGCCCATCGTCAGGTACAGAACGGGGCGGTCCGCGGGCCAGCGCCCCCACCATGACGGCAACGTTGTCGAAGCTTCCCAGAGACAAGGGCCAATAAAGGAGGAAGCGCTCTTTGGCGATTCGGCGTAAAGCAAAGCAATGTCGGTGTAGAGAACTTGATCTGCGTCGAGATAGGCCAGGAAAAGATCCTCCGGACTTGTTGGTGCAAGTCCAAATTCAGCGCGCAGCCGCCTCATTGGGCTAGTGTGTAGCCAGTGAACTGCTGGCAGCGCGGCAGTGAATATCGCCTGGCCGATCGGAACTGGGAGCCACTCCGTGAGTGGAGAGTGACCGATCGTGAGCTGTTTTGTCCTATACTCCGGGTTCCAATAGGCGTTCGCCAATGCTGCATACGGCACTCTGGATATTCTCGCACTCACGGCAAGCGAGAGCCGAAAGTCCCCGATAATAAGGTCTGGGCGAAAAGCCTCAATTACTTTGAGGTCGTCGCGAACGTACTTTCTGAGCTCTTCTAGACGATAGACTGGCGCGCCAAGATACAGGCGCCTCGTGAATGTCGCGTTATCGATACTTTCAATCGGCAACCAGTCATGCTCGGGCTCTGCTTCAAAATGAAATTTCTGAGTGCCATCACAGGCAAATCCAACTTGATATTGATCTCGATGTAGCCTGCGCGAATAATAAATCGGCCGGGCAATATGGGCCATGGAGACTGACTCAGAGAAAAAGAGAACTCTTTTCATAGCAGATTCTCTGGCGATTCCATCAGCTCCCGAACTCGATTCAAAAATCGTCCGGCAGGACCGCCTCCGATCACACGCCTGTCAAAACTCATGGTGAGATGGACGGTCATCACAGCGACAAGCTGGCCGTCCACGACGAAAGGGCGTTTTTTCACGTAGCCGTAGGAGAAGCCGATGGGCGAACTCCAGGTAGCAGAAATAATGTCCGCACCGTATTTCCCCGGGGAACTTATCAATACAGAGCTGCCACGGTATCGCCGCCAAAGCTTTGGAAAGAAAAACGGAAGGCTCAGTAAGCGCAACGCTATCCATACTGGGAACCGTTGGACCAATTTGTCCATGGCCGCCCACTGCGCATTTTCTTCAGAAGGACTGGATTCCCGAGTGAGAAAGGAGCGAATCTCCTCGGTCAAAGTCTGCAGTCCCTTATTCTCCACCTTGCGGACGATCTCGAGATAGGCAACGTTGTGCAGGTCACTTTTTTCTACCGCAATTGCGATATCGCAGTCGTCGAAGGATTCAAAGCGCAGTCCCAAACCAAACCACTTTTTTACAACACGACGGTGGCAGCACGGATGTTCCTTTAGTGCTGTCGCAATCGCTTTGGCCACAAGCGCCGTATACGAGAGTTTGACAGGGGATTGGATTTTTTTCCGAAGCTCCTCGAATGCCGAGAGATTAACCTCCACAAACATTGAAACATTGAATTCAGTCTCAAGTTCTTTCTTCAAAAAACTATTAAACACGTTCAGATACTTCGTTTCAGAATTACGGGCTGACTTCATTTGCATTCCGGGTTCTTTAAGAACTCTTCGGGAAGAAACCAGAGGATGAGGTAGGAAAAATGTAACTCTTTTTAAACTGGCCTATATGTCTGTGGTTTTTCGGGCCGGGAAAAATGAGTTATCTGCGAGATTTCTCCTAGGCCAATAAGAGGTTTTCATTGTGATACTGCGTGTAGATAGCCAGGTGGTCGCTTAGGCCGCGTGCAGTTTTTGTGGTGCACCAAGTTTTTCGAAAGAGACGGCTCATGTTGGCGCGAAACATGGCCGCAGTGTGGTTGAGACTAAATATCGGATCCCACCCTAGTTTTTTTAATTCGCCCTGACCCACAATTGCACTTCTGCCGCCTTTGGTCGTTTCATGCCGAGCACCGGGGAAACTTTTGAAAAGGTAGTACGGGTAACTTGGGTTTTGGTCCGACTTAAAAAGCGCGTTGGGCTTCGCGACTTTTTGCAACCGTGCGAACATGTTCCGCAGAGCCTGTGGCCGCTCGTCTTTCCGATAACCGTACTTTTTTCGGGATCTCGCCGCTAATAGGCCTTTAGCGGGCATTTGAGCGACTTCCGTAATTAGGATCTGCCGCCTTGGAGTCACGGCAAGTGCGACGCTCAGTGGTTTAAATTTCGTGTGTTCAAACGTTTCCATTTCATCAAAGATAACTTCTTCCAAAGCAGCGTTTTCAAACTGAGTTAGATATCGAAGCTGATTTAACTGGCACCGCTCGGCCAAGAATCTAAATTTGCGCACGATCGTAATTCGATTCACGCGCAGAAGTCTGGCAGCTCGGCGCAGCGAAACTCCAGAACAGATCAAGCCGTAAAGTGGATGATTGAGTCTTCTTTTGTGCTGCTTAAAGCACGGGTGGCCGGTTGCGCGAGAGATAGTCTTTTTGCAGTTCTTACATTGCCACCGGTAAATGGTGCGAGAATCGGACGTGCGATAAAAACTGCCGTGGGCCACAAAGGGCCGGTCAGCCGAAGAGCAGGAGCAACTTAATTGTGGGCATCTGTGCTTCACCCGACATTAAATGACGGTAATTTGCCCAAATGAACAGGAAGTTAGGGGAGCGTCGCAGTATCCAACCACAGACATGTGGGCCAGCTTAAACTCTTTTGGGCGTTTAAACAGGTGGAGCGTTATGCAGGGTAGTTAGTTAAAACTTGGCCCCAGAGAGGGTTTCGCTTGGCAACCTGGAAGGAGCTGGGAGCCATGCGCAATGTTTTTCGAAACGTTTTATTGAAGCTATTTACCGAATTGAATCCGCAAAGCCGACTCACTTCGGCAATAGATTGCTGCCTAAAAACCAAATGATCCAACGACTGCATGATTTTAAGACGAATCAAATACTCCGATGGAGACAGACCATAGCTTTGTTTAAACACCCGTGCCAGAAATGTCCGTGGGCATCCAAGTGTAGTGGCGAGTTCACTGATCGGCGGCATCTCGTCGTCAGAATCGTCCATCAGCGTCTTGAGTTTGCGTGCGACAGGATGAATCACCTTCGCAAAGGAAATTTCGGTGCTGGTTCCAATCTCGTCGGCGAGTTGCTGTACTTGTGCATCGGTCTGGGGAATTGGCCCTTCGTAGGGCATCGCATAGGCTTTTTCGGGGTTCTTCTCTCTTAAGGGCCGGCGAGAAACCACGGATCGCAGCACATAGGGTCGAAAACCCATTCGTGCATTGATAACTGTTTTTGGTGGGACCAAAACACACCACGACCCTTCCAGGTAAATCGGTTCACCACCGGACCACACCTGACAAAAACGCTTGGCAAAGTGCTGAAGAAAAAGCAGGTGCCATCCAGAGGCGTAAACCATCGTGGAATAACCAGGAGTCGGTACAAACTTTGTAGTGTCACTGCGGTAGGCGGAGTCAGACAATTTGTGGAGAGCTATTTTGTAGAACAAGCCGTGAATGGTGGCATCCATAGTAAACCCCTAAAGACGTCGCAAAGTACACTCTAAGGGTCAGGATAGTCGAGCAATTCAAAGCCACGAATGGGTCCGCGGTTTGAAATGTAAGAGCTTCGATGAAACTTGCATTGCCTTGGATCAGTGCTGATACGAAGACGGTGGGCACTTTGCGTATTGTTTGAATTGCCGGTTGAAATGAGCCAAATCCGCAAACCCCGCGTCGAAGGCGGTATCCACTACTGGGAGATTTCGCAGAAGCAAAAGTTCCTGAGCCCTCATCATTCGCAGCAAGTTGCGATACTGCACTGGGGCGATTCGGTGATCCCGTTTAAAGGTCCTCGACAAAATTGCGGGGGCGATATTTAGGGAGCGGGCGATATCCGCAAGTGAAAGATCCTGATCGAACGTCAACGCTATCGCCTCGCGCACTCGTCGACCAATGGCGGAAGCGTTCGTTTGTAAATCCAACTCCACTTTGGAGCTGTTGAAGATCCTGTCAAAACTGGCACTAGCCACTTCCGTTTGAGTGAAAAACGAAGAGTGAAATACGGTTGGATTTCGGCCGGACGAAGGGGGTGTCGTTAACGAATAGAACATTTCATAGGTCAACTCGCCCTCAGGAAAAACCCAGTGGACCAGGCTATAGGGTGGAACAAAAACCACGCAAGCACTGGGGAGCGAATAACTGCCGGACTTGGTCTGAATGGCCGCCGTTGGCCCAGAGGTTGCCGCCTGAAAAAGACACCAGCCGCCCGTGTAGGCAATCGTCTGAACATTGTCTTCAGGGTTGGACATGGTTCTGCGCATGTACAGCGCATTAAAACCTATCCGCTTGAAAGCAGATTTTCTCTGCAGTCCCTGCACTTCCCAAGAGATTTCCAAATCCTTACTCCTCATTGCTGTCTCGCGATCAACCAAGCGCCACTAAAAAAGTCAAAAAATGCAGGGTTCGTAGCAAGCGGGTGGGGCATCGTAAGCTAGGCGCTTTACTTTGCCGTAAAGACGCCACCAAACAATCTCCTCCAAAACTGCTTCATCACATCGACGGAATTCATGCGCCCTTTTTTTATTGAATTCATGGACCTGCGTTCTCTTTGGCCTGGCTTGCGAAATACTTTAAGAGAAACTCTAGAGACGGCGGACAGCTGGCCTTTTCGAAATTACTACCGCTCCACAGTTCAGGTGATACAGGCGATTTGTGAACGACTCGCTCCAAGCCATGTCATTGAATTGGGGGCGGGTTCAGCGCCGTTGACTCGGTTGCTTTCAAAAGCGGCACTGCCGCCGGGCACTCGACTCATAGTCTGCGATTACTATCCTGACGTGGCTTGCTACGAGCGCCTAAAGCACTCCAGTCGGCAATCGGTGGATTTCATCTCGTCGTCCGTTGATTTTCGAAAACCATACGATTGGCCCGAGGGTGCGCTGCTCGTGTTGTCATCGACACTTCATCACGTGCCCTTCTCCGAACGAGCGCAAGTACTGAGTGGATTGGTTAGCCGCTCGAACCCTGTTCTGGTGACGGAGTCTATTCGTCACAACTGGAAGTCTTTTTTTATGTGTCTGTTGGGTGGGCCGCTGGCAGTGTTGGTGACTCCTCTAGTCCGCATAGGTCAACCCGGCCGATTGCGACGTTGCTTCTGGTGCTGGTGTACGCCGGTGGCGATGTTCTGCTTTGTGTGGGATGGGCTTGTCTCGGTTTGGAGGTGCTGGTCTGAAAAGGAGTGGGCTGATTGGGCCGCCGCTCAACCCAGGCCGCCTGATTTGGTCTTAAGCCCGCGGTTGGCCAGCTTGTTTGTTCGAATCCAATCGTCTGCAAAGTCAGAGTTTGCACAGGCTGCCGCGCCGATGTAGCTATCTGGCCACTATGGAACCAAACCACAAAGTCCAGATCAATGGGGATTGGGAAATCGCTTCTTACGAGCGGCGAGCCGGCAAGTCGTTGTACTTTCACAAAACGCTGCTGGATGGGAAGCAGGGCCCGGATCACGTCGTCAATGGTTCCGAGTGGTTGGTATGGAACTTCCTCGAGGTAAATTGCGATTTGGTTTTGGGGCACTCACAACACTCACTTCGCGCCTACGCC